>ENA-ORXT01001841-ORXT01001841.1-marine-metagenome-genome-assembly--contig:-NODE-1841-length-27087-cov-41.043280_pt1 | contig 27087 bp, 16 predicted proteins | sample MGYA00237868_ERZ511482 | MGnify/ENA metagenome assembly ERZ511482
TGAAATATGAGTAATCCAAACAAATCCGTGATTAGCTCCTCCACTAACAAACTATCCCCACATTTTCGTATCCTTGCAAATAGATGTTATCCATACTTATACCCATATATAATCGCAATGTAACTAAGCTCGTAGATAGCTTACAGAAGCAATGTCAGAAAGCTAAGATTGATTATGAGATTATCTGTTTTGATGATCTATCGGGGGAGAAGTATAAGAAAGAGAATATCGTTTTATCTAATTATTTTAAGGTTAACTACACGGAGCTGTCTAAGAACTTAGGTCGGGCTAAGATTCGCAATTGGCTAGCTAAGTCGGCAAGTTATGAGATGATACTATTCTTAGATTGTGACTCTAAGGTGGTAGACAAGAAGTTTATATCTAACTATCTTCCTTATGTTAATAAGTCAGCGATCATATCAGGAGGTAGAATATACAGAAAGAAGCCTCCGAGAGCTTACACAAAATATCTACATTGGCTATATGGAACCCATAAGGAATCTAAAGCTGCAAAATTTCGTAACAAGCAATCGATCAAATATTTCCACAGTAACAACTTCATGGCACCTCGTCAGATTATATTAGATCATCCTTTTGATGAGGCCCTGAGTACATATGGCTATGAGGACCTTCTCTATGCTCAGTTGCTGAGTGATAGCGGTGTCAATATACTACATATAGATAATCCTGTAGAGCACTTAGGCCTCGAAAAGAATAAGGTTTTCTTAGAGAAATCAAAAACGGCAATAGACAATCTATTGTATCTGAAATATCATAATAAGCCGATACCTACGAATATCGAAAAAGTAGCTAATCAGATCTATGACTTTGGTTTGTATGATGATTTCATACATTATTATAATAAGAGGAAAGAGAGAATAGAGGACAATCTCATGTCCAAGACACCCACCTTAAGGTCATTAGACAGCTACAAATTATACTATTATTATACCCGTCGTATGGATTGGGTAGAGGGAAGAGTATGACCTAAATGGACTACGTATACTATTACCAAAGTTGATTTGTTCGAGTGATTTGACTTCTGAACAATCTTATGACTTCATAATTAGATATAAAAGTCCTATCTTAAATTTATTACTGTATGATTACAATTTTCTTTACCATTTAAAAAAGCAACAACATGAAACACAGATGGATGCCTACAGCGATACTCTCATTGATATTTGCATATAGCTTATCTGCTCAGATTATAGATACACCTATGATAGGAATGGGTATCAATCACGGAGGAGCTGAAACTAAAGCAATCATGGAATATACCCTCGCGGGGCAATTAAGTAAAAAAATATCCTTGAATGTGAGATATGGGACTAACTACAGTTCACTTTTTAAATTTGGTGGTGGAATAGCTTACACGCCTTTTGAGTTAGGTAGACTTTACCCAAGTATTGGATTCGAGATTCATTATAATAATGAGTTATTTGCAAACTCCGAAAGAGGATTCCAATATCATAGTTATCAGGTTCCTCTGATGATTAATTACGACGCCACAGATCATTTGAGATTTGACTTAGGAATCATAGGAAGAACTGCCAAGTATGGTAGTGATAATCCATTCTTTAGACTGAGTGCTTACTACAAATTCTAAGCTAGCATCGTTCTACAGAGTTAGGAGCAGTCTGGCCTTTATAATTTATTGAAGTTGATCATCTTTTCACTTTCTAATATAGAATCCGGAGCTAATGGGATCTAAGACTTCGGTTTCTACGATGATATTATCCATTGATACAACAAGAGAAAGGACAGAATAGAGGATAATCTCATGTCCAAGACACCCACCTTACGATCCTTATTCAACATCAAATTATGCTAATACTATGCCCGTCGGATGCATTGGGTCGAGGGGAGAATATGATATTATTAGCTTTTTAATCAGTTAATTACTTAATAATATTAGGGAATTCTTGTATTTTATGATCTAATGTATATATTTATTCATTGATAATGACAGTTTACTCCGACCCCCCTCAGGATATTACTGTATCTAACTAACTGACTATATAAGAATATATGTATAGAAACTTGAGACACCTCTGGTTGGTAATTTTGATATTGATACCTATTTTGGGTACAGCCCAGACTACACTTAAGGGCATGGTCACTGAGAGTAGCACAGGAGAAGCTATCATAGGAGCTAATATTCTCATACAAGGATTGACTGAGGGTACAATCACAGATTGGGATGGTACTTTTTTATTCAAAACAGATAATGAGTTACCTATTACATTAGAAATATCTTATATAGGATATGCAGAGCAGGTCATTGTAGTAGAGAATAACGACCCTATCAATGTTAAGCTAGAAGAAAACTCAGAACTAATCACTGAGATTGTAGTCAAAGGGCAGAGAGTATCAGATGCTCAGAAGAAAGCACCTTTGACAATAGAATCTCTGGATCTTTTGTCCATCAAAGAAACACCTGCAGCTAATTTCTATGAGGGTCTCGGCGCTCTTAAGGATGTTGACCTTACCACAGCAAGTATAGGATTTACTATCATTAATACTAGAGGATTTAATAGTACCAGTCCCGTCCGATCACTACAGACAATAGACGGAATCGATAACCAATCTCCAGGCCTTAATTTTTCATTAGGAAATTTCTTAGGTGCATCAGAATTAGATGTGAAGAAGGTAGATCTGATTGTCGGAGCAAGTTCTGCATATTATGGTCCTAATGCATTTAACGGAGTGCTAAGCATAGAAACGAAAGACCCATTTATACTAAGAGGATTATCTGCCCGTGTCAAAGTAGCGGAGAGAAATCTTTTCGAAGGGAGTCTTCGGTGGGCCGACTCAGTAAATAATAAAGAAGGCTATGCTTGGATGGCTTACAAATTTAATCTTTTCAGATTACAAGCCGATGACTGGCAAGCAGATAATTATGATCCTGTAGATGGAAGTGATGTATCTGCTGATAATCCTGGAAGATTCGATGCAGTCAATACTTACGGTGATGAGTTCAATAGATCTGCTTCTCTATCTGGACTAGGTAGATATTTTAGAAGGGGATATGATGAGATAGATCTCGTAGATTACAACACACAGAATAATAAAGCATCTGCAGCAGTCCACTTCAGACTTAAGCCTGAGATGGAGTATGAGTCTCCAGAATTAATTGTTGGAACCAGCTATGGTGCAGGAACGACTGTATACCAAGGTGATAATAGATTTAGTCTTAGAAATATACAATTCTTTCAGCATAAAGTAGAGCTCAAAAAACAAGATAATTACTTCCTAAGAGCTTATGTAACACATGAGGATGCAGGAGATTCTTATGATCCATTTTTCACAGCTTTACAATTGCAAGATAGATCTAAAGATGATGTGGAATGGAATACAGCCTACCTTAATTATTGGAGTATCAATATTCTTCCAAGAGTACAATCACTGGAAGGACTTCCACGTATAACACAGTTTCCAGGTGACCCTGATGGATTCCGAGAAGCAACCAATGCATTTTTAGCTAATTTTCAGGACTCATTAACCATCTGGCATGATGAGACCTTAGGTGCTTCTAACTTAGCGAATACGGCAGCGGAGACGGGAGCTTTCTTAGAGCCAGGTACACCAGAATTCGAGGCGGCATTCGATGACATCACTGGACGTATTGCTGGCTTAGAAGGCGGTACGAGATTTTTTGATAGATCAGCCCTGGCTCACGTTCATGGAGAATATAAATTTAATGATGTAGTTGTCAATAATAAAATTGCAGACCTTGATTTTACATTGGGCGCTAATGGAAGATATTATCTACCTAATTCTAAAGGTTCTATTCTATTAGATACCAATGGTGTCAATATCAATACATATGAATTCGGAGTGTATGGAGGATCTACAATTGGATTCTTAGAAGATAAACTGAGAGTAAGTGGTACAGTCAGGTTAGACAAGCATGAGAACTTTAATTATTTAGTATCGCCAGCAGCATCTATAGTCTACACACCATCTGAGAATAATTTTTTCAGACTGTCATTCTCGTCTGCCATCAGGAATCCAAGACTAGTAGATCAGTATCTTAATTATAATGTCGGACCTGCAATTTTGTTAGGTAATATTAATGGCTTCGATGGTCTTGTGACAACCGAGTCTTTCGTCGATTTTCTTAATACGGGAGAGCGGGCTCTATTAGATACATTTAATATAGCACCGATTAAGCCTGAGAAAGTTCAGACCATAGAAGTAGGGTATAGAACAACTTTATTTGATGCCCTATTTTTAGATATGAGTTACTATTTCTCTAGATATAGAGACTTTATTGGATTCCAAGTAGGTATAGATCAGTTTATACCTCAGGGCAGTACTTTACCGACTTTTGTGCAAGCATATAGAGTTAGTGCTAATGCTACGGATAGGGTAACGACACAAGGAGCATCCATAGGGCTCAGCTATTATTTTGCAACCTATTTTTCTGCTAAGGGTAATTTCTCATGGAATAAACTGAATACTGCGACAGAAGATCCGATCATCCCAGCATTTAATACACCTGAGTTTAAATACAACGTCGGATTATCGGGAAGGGATATAAATATCAATCTTGGAGCCTTAACAATACCTAATTTTGGCTTCAGTGTACACTATAAGTGGATTCAAGGTTTTATATTTGAGGGTTCTCCGCAATTCACAGGATTTATTCCTACCTATGAATTAGTGGATGCACAAGTCACATTCCCTATCAATTCTATCAATACGACAATCAAAATAGGTGCTTCTAATATTCTAAATTCTAAAAACTTTCAGACTTATGGAGGTCCAAGAATCGGAAGAATGGGATATATAACCGCGACCTATGAATGGCAAAAGAAATAATACTAATTCTATAAATAACACATTTTAATATGAAAAAAATTTACACACTATTTAGTTTGATGTTTGTTGCAACCTTCGCGATGGCACAAGTCCGTTACGTCGATGCATCCTTTGGTGTATCAGTGGAAACTGATATCACTTATGGTTCTAACATCAGTATTCTTACAGGGACTCCATTGCCAATAGATTTGGTTATGGATGTGTATACACCAGAAGGTGATACAGAGACTGAGAGACCATTAATATTAGTCTCACACACAGGTAGTTTTTTACCACCATTATTTAATGGACAGATCACAGGTGCTAAGTCTGACAGTACAGTGGTATATGTATGTACTGAGCTCGCTAAGAGAGGATATGTAGCAGCTGCGTACACTTACAGACAAGGATGGTTACCTACAGCACAGGAAGAGGATACAAGAAGAGGTACACTCTTACAAGCCGCTTATAGGGGTATCCAAGATTCTCGATCATGCGTAAGATTCTTTAGAATGACTGCAGCAGAGATGAGTAATCCGTATGGAATAGATTCAGAAAGAGTCGGAATGGTCGGAATCGGTACAGGAGGATATCTATCCTTTGGTTGTGGATCATTGTATGACTTCGATGATGTGTTAATTGAGAAATTTATCAATACCACAACTGCTACGCCATATATAGATTCTACTATTTTTGGTAATATTTACGCTGATGCTCCCGCTGCGATTTGCTTAGCAAATCACCCAGGGTACAGTTCTGAGATTGATTTTGCATTTAATTTAGGTGGTGCATTAGGAGATAACTCATGGATAGGCGGTGATGATAACGAAGCTGCATTTGCAGGGATACACGCTACTAACGATGTATTTGCACCATACATAATCGGACCTGTCATCGTACCTACGACTAATGAGTTCGTTGTTAATGTCTCAGGCACTCATGCAGCGATTACTCAAGCTAATGCACAAGGTAACAATGCAGAATTTGACAAGATTATAGAAGATCCATTAGCAGATCTGATAGAAGCTCAGAAAGCTAAAGATATTACACTCTACACCGGTCAGATGACTACCTTAGGTGCTGATAATTTCTATGCATTCGAGACACCATTTCCACAAGGATCACCTTGGGATTGGTGGGATAAGCCGACATTAGATGCTATCGTAGCAGGTACTAATGCAGCTATCGGTACTAATTTTAATTCAGATACACTACACCTTAGTGGATTAGCAACTAATCCAGATATGTCAGCTATGAAAGGTAGAACCTACATGGATACTATCATGACACTAATGATCCCAAGATCATGTGTCGCTCTTAGATTAGGATGTGAAGGTGTCACTTCTGTAGAAGATCAGATCGTAGATCATGGTATCACTTATGCGCCTAATCCAGCAAGAGATAATATTACTTTTACTTCTTCGGATGCAATGATCAGATCTATCCAGATCGTAGATATCAAAGGGCAGCTTGTTAGTAACATATCGACTGTAGATAATACTCGATATACACTCGAACGAAATAATTTAGGTAATGGAATATACTTCGCTCATCTACAATTCGATGATGGAAGACAGACAGTTAAGTTTGTTTTTAAGTAAGTAACGTTGTATTACTTGTACTCTTTACTGAGTTATAAATAAAATAGAAGCGGGTCTCATCGAGATCCGCTTTTTTTACCCTGTTCTCTTAATGTCTGCGACTTCGGAGTAATTTAATGTACAGATGAATATAAATTATCCAAGTTCGAGATCATATACGATCGAACAATATGAATGTAGAAACTTTATTTGCTATTAATTTAATATGTGGACAAATCCTAATATTAGAATAGTAATGGCATCAGTTTCCCTAATAATTGTAAGCTTGTATTACTACAATCAAGGCATTGATCGTACTTTGTTACATATCTACAATGGCATTGTATTTTTCATTTTTGGTTCCAACCTTAAGGATAGGAAATTAAATGTTTTCTTATTCGGAGTAATAATAGCCCTTACTCTGATTTATGAAATAGTAGCTCATCTGGTGTTTAGTCTCTCACCTTTAACCAATCTGAACTTAATTTACATTTTATCTTATGTATCAATAATATTAATATTAATTGATGCAAAAAAGAAGAATGAACTGAAAGCAGTGGTTTCTATTCCATTTGTATTAGCTGTTACGATTAGTTGTATTTTGAGTATCTGGTCTATTCTACAATTTCCTAATTAGCACCTCGTTTCCTCATTTTCGGATACCCCGTTCTCCGAATGTCTGCAACTTCGGAGAAATACTTTTTTACAACAACTAATGTTTCTATAACAATGATACAAGTATGAGGTCAGAGACGCTCGAGAAAATGATAAGTCACTCAAATCAGAAAACTCAAAATAAATTTCGATATCATTCCGACGCAGACAAAGCCAACGAAGAGCACAGGAACTGCAATCTATCTAATCCTGAAAATTCACTAATCCTGAAAATCCTGATTCAGCCCTAATTACGCAAGCACCTACTTTATCCATCTTGAACGCAGAGAAAGATCCATTAATCAATTGTAGCCTATGTTATAATTAGGGAGTATATGAAAATTGATATAAATCAAACTAAGAATAGCTATCCCTACGCTAAGGAGATATACTAATTCATATGATAACTAAAGGTCAGCTATATAATAAACTCAAAATAAATTTTGATATCACTCCGACGCAGGCAAAGCCTACGCCGAGCAGAGGAAATCCATGTTTATATGCCAAAAGGCTTATGGACACAAGAGCTCGCTGATGATTGGGTAGATAAATTAAAAACTGAACATCCATCAATAAAATTTGTAGTTTCGACTTTAGAAAATTATGTTAAGTAATGTCAGAATACTGGTATATAGCATCGGAAAAATTAAAATTTAGAGGAATTGAAGAAATAACGCCTATTAATTTAGAATTATGGCGTGACTTAGTTGAAGAAGATGCAGATTTATTTTGGTATGATTGTACGCCTCACGGAAGGAAGTTCTTTCAAATGCCAAATACAAGTAAAAATCTAAAGAAAGTTATGGCTCATATGGATATGAATAAAAAAAATGGTCACGGTAGTGTCCAATTTAATTACAAAAATAGTGTAGGTCATATAGCAATTATTCATACAAGAAAAACATTGAATCGGATAGAAAAATATTTAGAAATAGCAAAAGCATTAAAGGTAAATCTTTACAGAAATAAAACCTTGATGAATGAAAAGCAGATGGATAAATTAAGGATGAAGCTTTCCAAATAAAAGGTTCTTCCAATCTGTCTGACTCCGAACTACTATAAGTGACTATAACAAGTCCTTATTTTGTAATTAAGTAGTATGGGTAATCAAGAATTGCAATTTATGTCCCATGTGTAGCGTGGGATATAGGTGAGTTAACTAAAGAGACAAGAATTGTCGGGATAGTTCATATAAGTGTGTCCATGTTAAATAATAATATAAATAGGGTTTCGTTTTTTCAAATCTTAGGCAACTCACGTGTTAATTTTCAGGTTCAGTCAAGGGTGGCTGTGCAGGGTTAGCTATGTGTGCTGCCAGCCATTTATATACCCTTGACGGGTCTATAGTACAAGTGATCAGCTGACACTCCCTTGTTATAAGTATCTACTTTTTCATCTTGAACGAAGAGAAAGATCTCTTAACGAACTATAGTCAAGTAGTTTTTTAGTGGAGCACATGATAAATGGTATAAATCCAACGTACAGCAAGTCCACCATATCTAATCCTAAAAATCCCTGAATCCTGAAAATCCTGATTCAGCCCTAATTACGTTTTTTCGTCTTGAACACAGAGAAAGATTCATTAATTAATTGTAGCCTAAGTTATAATTAGGGAGTAAATGAAAATTGAAATAAATCAAACTAAGAATAGCTATCCCTACGCTAAGGAGATATACTAATTCATATGAAAACTAAAGGTCAGCTATATCATAAACTCAAAATAAATTTTGATATCACTCCGACGCAGGCAAAGCCTACGCCGAGCAGAGAAAGATTCATTAATTAATTAAAGACTATATTAAAATTATTAAGTATATGAAAATTGATATTAATCAAACTAAGATAAGCTATGCCTACGCTAAGGAGATATACTAATTCATAAGAAAATTAAAGGTCAGCTATATCAAAAACTTAAAATAAATTTTGATATCACTCCGACGCAGGCAAAGCCTACGCCGAGCAGAGTTTTATTAGTGAGAAACATAATAATTAGCATAAATTCAACGTACAGCAAGTCCACCATATCTAATCTTAAAAATCCTTGAATCCTAAAAATCCTGATTCAGCACTAATTACGTTTTTTCGTCTTGAACACAGAGAAATATCCACCATTCCAAAATCCTCCAAATCCAGAAAATCCTGATTCAGCCCTAAATGAACTTCTAATTACTCCCCATCCCCAGGCTCTTCTTCCTCACTCTTCATCTGAGGAAAAAGCAGCACATCTTGTATAGATGGCTGATTAGTGATAATCATAGCCAATCGATCTATTCCGATTCCGATACCTGCAGTTGGAGGCATACCGTACTCTAATGCTCTTAGATAATCTTCGTCCAGTTGCATGGCTTCCTCATCTCCACGCTTCGCCAGTTCTAACTGATGTTCGAATCTCGCTCTTTGGTCCAGTGGGTCATTAAGCTCAGAGAATGCATTGCAAATCTCCTTAGCATTACAGATCCCTTCGAATCTCTCTACAAGACCAGGCTTAGTCGCATGCTTCTTAGCTAATGGAGACATCTCGATAGGGTAGTCTGTGATAAATGTCGGTTGTATCAGCTGATGCTCACATTTCTCACCGAAGATCTCATCTATAATCTTACCTCTTGCCATAGTCTTATCGATGTGTATACCCATCTTCTCCGCCGCTGCTCGCATAGTATCCTCGTCCATATCTGATATATCGACTCCAGTAAATTGCTCTATGGCACCATACATGGTATACCGCTTCCATGGTCGCTTAAAGCTGATGGTATTATCTCCGACTTGTATATCTGTCGTACCATGTACCTCCATAGTGACATACTCGATCATTTCTTCTGTGAAGTCCATCATCCACTCATAGTCCTTATAAGCCACATAAAGCTCCATCATCGTAAATTCTGGATTATGGAATCGGCTCATTCCCTCGTTACGGAAGTCCTTAGCAAATTCGAATACACCGTCATAACCACCTACCATCAATCTCTTGAGATACAACTCATTAGCAATCCTAAGATAGAATGGCATGTCTAATGTGTTGTGATGTGTCTTAAATGGTCTCGCCGCAGCACCTCCATACATCGGTTGTAATATAGGTGTCTCTACTTCCAGATAGCCTCTCTCAGTCATGAAGCTTCTCATGGCATTGATCATGATAGATCTTTTGACGAAAGTCTCACGGACCTCAGGATTAACAGTAAGATCTACATATCTCTGTCTGTACTTAAATTCTGGATCGGATACGGCATCATAGACTTTGCCATCAGCATCAGTCTTAACTACGGGAAGTGGCTTCACTGACTTACTCAGCAATGTCAGCTCTCTCGCATGTATCGATAACGTACCTGTCTGTGTGATGAATGCATGTCCCTTTATACCTATGTAATCACCGAGGTCTAATAGTTTTTTGAATACAGTATTATATAATGTCTTGTCTTCTCCCGAGCAGATATCATCCCTGCTAACATAGATCTGTATACGACCAGCAGAATCTTGCAACTCAGCGAATGACGCCTTGCCCATAATTCTTCTGCTCATTAATCTACCAGCTATACAAACTTCCTTATAATCTTCACTTCCTTCTGTATATCCCTCATGTATATCCTTAGATAGATGCGTGATGGGATATGTAGTACTCGGAAATGGCTCTATGCCAAGGTCTATGACCTTTTGTAGATTCTCTCTTCTGACGATCTCTTGCTCGTTAAGTTGCTGTGACATATGTCTTCTTTTGTGTATATAAGGCAAAAGTAACATATAATACCATTTTAACTTTAAGATGTCGTATCGAACAATGGTATAATGCCGATGGATGTATGAATATTGCAGCATACATATGCAACAATTACAACACTAATCGGTATAATTTTCGACTGCAAGAAGCTTTACCATAGGTCTAAAACGTTATATTGCTGTGGCTTATTAACCACAAGTCACCTAACTTTGCGACACTATATAATAAGACCTGTAATAATGAGATGTTATCTTTCTGGTATAATGACCCTTATGGGTCTATGCTTACTCTTTGCCCAAACTCCAATAATCTTAGAAGCGGGTCCGATATCCTACCCCGATCTCAATACATTCGTAGATGATAGTTACTCTGTCAATGTAGAAGATTGTTCTTCTATTTCTTATTCTGTCGATTACAGTTTCTCAGTGCCATGGGGAGTAGGTCCGAATACAATGGATAGTGATACAGATTGTCCTGTTCCTCAATGTGCAGGTGACCCAAGTGATCCGGCTTCTCCAGGTTGTGATAACTGCTGGGACTTTATGTGGTTGCAACCGACACTTGACGGTAATACTGTAGACGAAGAACTAATAGGCATATCCACTAATCTTAATCAATCTGGTACTTATACTTATGGTCCTATATGTACAGACGGAGCCACTATGGCAGGTATGGATATAAGAAATCAAAATTCAGCTGCAGACGAAGAGAATACTTTCTCTAATGTGACTCTATTTTGCTGGGAAGGTGTACCTGAGATATTCACTAACTCTCCAGTGTGTGGTATTACTAATATAGATCTGGATGGATCAGTTGGTAATAATAGTGATGTGAGCAGCTGGTCATGGACAAGTGATGGCAACGGTGTCATAGATAACCCTAATATCCAGAATACATTCGCGACCAGTCCAGATAATGGTGAGACGTATACATTGACAGCGACGGATGATAATAGCTGCACGGCTAATACAAGTCAGGCTGTAGCGGTTGCGGCATTTACAGCGACGCTTTTAGGTGGAGGAGTGACATGTATTAACAATTGTACAGATGTTAGCTCTGATATTTTATTAAATATTAGTGGAGGGACTGCGCCATATAGTGCAACATTTACTATCAATGGAATTACTATTCCTCAAGAAATACGCGATCTACCAATGAGTGAAGTATTTAGAGTTTGTATAGATGAAAGTCAGGCCCTCCCTTCATTCGATGATAGTCAAAGCCCTGTAATAATTACGGCTTCTTCAACTTTTTTTCCATTTGAGATAGCAATAAATTTGATCACTGACCAAACTAACTGTGTAGGAACAAATAGTCCAGATCCAGTTAGTATTATTCTGGAGCCACAACCTAATGTTGTCGACCCTTCCACAGTACCGCCATTTTGCACACAAGCCAATGGAACTATAGACCTTACAATGACTGATGATATTATTAATGGTGGGGATAACTCATTAGATGTTCTGTATTTTGAGTCGATGGACTTTGATGATGAGATAACAGATCCATCTAATTATCAAGTCGCAACAAATAAAATATGGGCTGTAACATTCGATGGGACATGTTACTCTGATTTCATATGTTTTGGAATAGATACTGACATACAACCATTCGTAGAAAATGTCATGCCTATTGTGGATTGTAGTGATGGCATGTATATGCTTCCTCCTGTTCTGACCATTGCAGATATAACACCCATCTCTTCGTTCGAGGGGTATTTTCTGGATGCAGCAGGAACCGATGGTCCGTACACTTCTGTGCCAGTAGGCACTACCACGGTATATATTGTAGCCAGAAGTTCTGGACAATCTTGTAATGATGTTATTGTGCCAGTACCAGTAAGCCTGACGCCTAATCCCACGATTAATTCTCCTGGAAATATGATCGGTGGATGCGGTAATGTAGAGTTACCAGTTCCAGATGCCACTGACTTTATAAGTTATGAATATAACACGGATGAGATGGGCAATGGTACTTCGTATACCGGAGGTCAAATCATAGAGACGACTGCGATGATCACCACCATCTATCTTATCATGACTGGTAACAATAACTGTACGACAACATTAGAAATCGCAATAGACATCACCACTTCTATTAATTATGAAGCCATGATTCCGACGATCAATTGTGATTCGTTAGTGCTTCCAGCTATTACGCCATCTACACCGACTGTCGCATATTATACAATGTCTGGTGGGATGGGAACTTCGATAGCTCCAGGTACGGTCGTTAATGCACCATTCAATAGTACTTTTTTCATATTTGACCCTAATCAAGATCCCACTTGTGCCGCAGAGGTACCTGTAGATATAATTATCGATGAGTCTCCAGTAACGACCTTACCAGTAGATACCATAGGTTGTGGATTCTATGTATTAGGTGTCATACCTGGTACGACATCGATGACTCCAGACTATTTTATAGAAGATCCATTAAGTCTTCCTTCTCGAATTGATTTTAATATCGGTGACACAATCAGAAGTAATTCATTGATATATATAAGTGATACTATAGGTACATGTACATTACTGGATTCTATACAGATTGATATTATACCGATTCCATATGCAGGCAGAGATACGATGATCACTGCATGTGAGGGCTACAGCAGTACGACAATTAATTTTGAAGAACTGATAGATAACCCTGATCCAGGTGGGACGTGGTCTTATCCTATGGAGCCAGATTTTGCACCTATGGGGCCTACGATGGTGGAGATTAATTCTCTCACGCCTGGCACCTATGAATTTATCTATCTCTTAGATGGCTCATTATGTGGAGCTGTCTCTGCTACTGTTACATTGATCGTAGAACCAGCACCCTATGCAGGTATTGACAGTATGCTGCAAGTATGTAACAGTACACCATTAGACTTTACAGAGTTGTTGTCTGATCCCGATACCGGAGGTAGATGGACGGAGGTGCCACAAGATAATTTTAACTTCGCAGATAGTACCTCAGTTGACATCTCTACTCTAGTTAATGGGACATACTTCTTTCAGTACACGTTAGGAAATCCTAATCTTGATTTCTGTGAGCCCAATTCAGCAACATTGACAATAGATGTCATCGATGCACCTATGGCTGGAGATGATCAGATGACGACTGCCTGCTTAGGTAATACCGTGGATATTAGAGCACTATTAAGTAGTGACGCTGATGATGATGGCGTTTTTTTTCCTAACGGATTTTTTATAAGCGGTGATAACTGGATAACCACTGGCAATACACCTAATCAAAATTACCCTGTAGATTACATTGTAGAAAGTACAGCATTAGGCTGTCCCAGTGATACCGCAACAATAGATATATTCCTGACAGAGAATTTGTCATCTGGACAAGCGGTGATGATAAGTCCTCCATGTGCAGGCATAGAGGTAGACCTTAGTACCTACTTAGAAGATGCTTCTGCTGGTGGTATATTTGTTTTGACAAGTGATTACACGACGCAAGTGGATAACCCTTTGACTGTAGATGTGACGACAGATATAAGTTATATCATAGAAGGGACAGGAGGTTGTATTTCGGATACGACAGACTTTACAGTGGATGTTGTGCCTGGTCCCATGCTAGATTATAGTCTATCTGGTAATGATTTGTGTATTGATTCAGGCGATTGTATAGAGTTAGAATTAAATTCCAATACGATGGGTAGCTTCAGTCTTGTCTTCAGTGGTAGTGATCCTGGGGAATCATATTCATTCATGCAATTTGTAGATGGAATCACGCCTTCTGTTGTAAATATTTGTGCTCAGGGAAATTTTATTTCTGGAGTTAATGATACAATTGAGCTTAATGGTAACTCAGAAAGTTTTGAGTTATCTTCTACAAGCTTTATAGATGCACAATGTGGAATGATAGAGGACACAACATTTTCGGAAATTATAAACTTAAATACATCATATCTGATGGAAATAGATACCACCATATGTGCAGGGGATTCTATTTTATTTGATGGTATCTTTTACTCATCAGATTTTAGTTTTGATGGAACTTCAGTAGCTGGATGTGATTCCATAACTCAGATTAATATTAATAATTATCCAGACACCAGTTTTGATATTACAGATGCATTCTGTTTAGGGACTGCAGTCGATGTTTTTGGGATGTCACTTACTAGAGATACCATTGCTACATTTATAGATGAGAACTCTTCCTTTTTTGGTTGTGACTCCATTATCAATGTAGATATCACATTCCAAAATGTCGCAACTGGACTCGTAGATGACATAATATGTGACGGTATGCCAGTAGATGTAGGTGGTGAGATATTTGATATGAATAGGCCTACGGGAGAAGTGAGACTGATAGGCGGGAGTGTCGCAGGTTGTGATAGTCTGATCACAGTAGACTTAACTTACGGTATACCAACGGATAGCTTATATACAAGTGATGTATGTGTAGGTGATGCACCTGTCGAGATTAATGGAACAATGTATGGTCCAGATCTACTGTCTGGAACAGAAATATTACCTAATGCATCTGGTTGTGATAGCACAATTACAATAGATCTATCGCTTGTTCCAGCTATCATGGTCTTACGAGACGACATATTATGTGACGGTGTTTCTGAGATGATTAATGGTAATCTCTATGATATGGATAATGCAAGGGGAACTGAGATGTTAACCACTGTCGATGGTTGTGATAGTATTATTACGATAGAATTTACATTCATAGATGCAGTGACGATAAATAGAGACGACCAATTATGTGCAGATGGATCAGAAATGATTAATGGAGTTCTCTATGATATAAATAACCCAAGTGGTACGGAAGTGATTATGACGGCAGGCGGTTGTGATACTACCATCATCATTAATTTTGATTTTGTACAGAATATAAGTGTAGATAGAAATGATGTCTTATGCGAAGACGATAGTGAAATGATTAATGGAAAATTATATGATATCAATATGCCTACAGGAACAGAGATGCTTACAAGCGTCAATGGTTGTGATTCTATTATCAATATCAATTTCACATTTATGCCGACATCGGCGACTATAGGTTTTGATGGATTATGTGACGGAGCTACTGATACCCAATTAAATATTACAGAACTAAATGGTCTAGACCTTCCTGTGAATGTTAGTATTAATGGATCGATGGATGTAGAATATATGGCTTTGCCCATCATCATTCCTATATCCTCAGGAACTAATGATATAATGATAGATGATGGTAATTGTATGTATACTGAGACGATCGAGGTACAAGCATCGATGACAATCAATGGAGAGATTTCATCGACCACCATAAGTGCTAACCAGACTGCTCTTTCACTTACAGCTGATGGTACAGTACAGAATATCAGCTGGACGTCTAATAATCTTGAGGTCATCTTCTCATGCACAGATTGTCCAGAGCCTATCGCAGATAGTCAGACCGCTTATACTGCAACAGTAACATATGAGGATGAGAATGGATGTACTTACACAGATGAGATCTTAATAGAGATACCTGTTATAGAAGTCGGAGAGATATTTATACCTAATATATTCAGCTTGAGTGTCAGTGGCAATGATAGATTCTATCCACAATCCTCTTTGCCTCCTGCACTAATAAGTGAGATGAGAGTCTTTGATAGATGGGGTAATGTTATATTTACAAGAGATAACTTCCCTGCTAATGATTCTGATCTGGGTTGGGATGGAACTCGTGATGGTAAGATCATAGAACAAGGTGTCTATGTCTATCTGATTAAGGTCAATGATGGTGCCCGAGATCAGTTTTACTCTGGAAGTATTACGGTTGTTAGGTAGATTGATCTGATATCACATTTTACTTAATTCTACAGCTCTTCTGTATGCGGAATTATAGCCTTCGGTCAGGCCATCGTATACCTTGTGCTCATTGAAACTTACAAAAGCTGCCTCAGTAGTGCCACCTTTAGATGATACTTTAGATATCCAGTCGGCACAGCTAATGTCGTTCTTATTATAAGACTCGACGGCACCCTTGAATGTCTGATAGGCTATAAGCTCAGCCTGTGCTCTCTCAAATCCTAAACTGACTGCAGAGTCTATCATGGTCTGCATAAAAAAGAAAACATAAGCTGGACCAGATCCAGAGATAGCTGTTGCGCCATCTATAAGATTCTCATCTGAGACATAGAGCGTCTTACCAGTAGAGTTCAGTAGATTCTGCACTGTAATTAGTTCTATTCTGGTGACATCATCTGTAGAAGAGAATACAGTCATACCCTGACCTACCTGAGCTGGTAAGTTAGGCATTGCTCTTATAACCTTAGTAATGCCGAGTGCCTCCATGATAGCATCTATTGTGATTCCCGCCATTATAGAAATAACCACATGTTGAGAATGGATATATTCCTTCAGTAAGGAGAATACAAGAGTGCTGTCCTGAGGTTTAGTAGCTACTATAATGATATCTATATCCTTAATATATCCTCCTGGCTTACCATAGACAGTTCCTATATCCAATTGTGTAAGTAGGGCTGCTTTCTCAGGAGATTTTTCCAGAATTAGCATCTGATCTTTACTTACAATGTGAGATCTAAGGAAACTTTGGGCGTAAGTCATACCCATGTTTCCACCTCCGATGATTAGTATTTTCATAGTGTTTACATTTATTAAGTATAAAGATTATGATATTATGCTCAATTTCTACTATAAGCAATCAATATGCAGTTGCATATGGTGACATCAAAGGTTGAATAAAATCATAAATTATTCATATTAGTGCTAATGCTAATATGTTTTTTACATTTGTATAAACTTAATTAGTCATGGCAGAAGTTATTTATAATGAAGATAATATACGCTCACTCGACTGGAAGGAGCACATCAGGCTAAGGCCTGGGATGTATATAGGTAAGCTCGGGGATGGTAGTACAGAAGATGATGGTATCTATGTCCTGATTAAGGAAGTCTTAGACAACTCTATAGATGAGTATGTCATGGGGCACGGTAAGCAGATCGATATCAGCATAGAAGAAGGTGCTGTGATCATCAGAGATTATGGTCGTGGAATACCCTTAGGTAAAGTTGTAGACTGTGTCTCTAAGATTAATACAGGGGGAAAATATGACTCGAAAGCATTTAAGAAATCAGTTGGACTTAATGGAGTCGGTACTAAGGCAGTCAATGCCCTTTCTGAATATTTTAAAGTTGCGGCATTCAGAGATGGTAAGACTAAAGTGGCAGAGTTTGAGAGAGGCGAACTGACTAATAATAATAAGATATCTAAGAGTAAGGAGAAGTCAGGTACTCTGATAGAGTTTGTACCAGACGGTGATATATTTAAGAAGTATAAGTTTAAGTATGAATATATAGAAGAGCGGCTATGGGACTATGTCTATCTCAATGCTGGGCTTAGGATTAACTTTAATGGAAAGACATTCTACTCTAAGAATGGCTTACTCGATCTATTGTCTAATAAGACAGATCCTGAGACGCTTAGATATAATATAATACATCTAAAGGGTTATGATATAGAAATGGCAATCACTCATGGTAGTCAGTATGGTGAGGAGTATTACTCATTTGTCAATGGACAGAATACAACCCAAGGTGGTACACACTTGCAAGCATTTAGAGAAGGAATAATCAAAACAGTTAGAGAGCACTTCGGGAAGAATTATGATTCCAGAGATATCCAAAGTTCTATCATCGGTGCTATCAGTGTCAGGGTGGAAGAACCTGTATTCGAATCTCAAACTAAAACCAAGTTAGGTTCTATTAAAGTGGCACCTGATGGCGATACTGTCAGATCATTTGTAGTAGATTTTGTTAAGGAACACTTCGACAATTTCTTACATAAGAATAAAGAAGTGGCACAAGCTGTGCTTAAGAAAGTACAGCAATCAGAGAGAGAAAGAAAAGAAATCGCTGGTATCAAAAAATTAGCGAACCAACGAGCTAAGAAAGCGAATATACACAACAAGAAACTCAGAGATTGCAAGGTTCACTACAATGATAAGAAAGGGGATGGTGAGGTTAAGGAGAATACGATGGTCTTTATCACAGAGGGAGATTCGGCCAGTGGATCTATTACTAAAGCTAGAAATGTGCAGACCCAGGCTGTATTCAGCTTGCGTGGTAAGCCACTCAATAGTTTCGGACAGACTAAGAAAATTGTCTACGAAAACGAAGAACTCAATCTACTCCAGCATGCACTTAATATAGAAGATGGTCTCGAAGGTCTAAGATTTAACAAAGTGGTGATCGCCACAGATGCAGATGTCGATGGTATGCACATTAGATTGTTATTGCTGACCTTCTTTTTGCAGTTTTTTCCGGATCTCGTCAGACAAGGACATTTGTTTATTTTAGAAACGCCACTATTCCGAGTGAGGGATAAGCAGAAGACACATTATTGCTACTCAGAGCAAGAGAAACAAGCAGCTATGAAGTCTCTAAGAGGCAAGCCAGAAATTACAAGATTCAAAGGATTAGGAGAGATCTCACCTAATGAATTCGGTGACTTCATAGGAGAGAATATTAAATTAGAGCCTGTCTTTCTTAAGAGCAATACAAGTATCACAGATTTACTGACTTATTACATGGGTAAGAACTCTATGGAAAGACAACAGTTTATTATAAATAATCTGAAAGTAGAACTGGATAGAATAGAGGTGGAAGAAGTTATGGAGGTAGAGTAGTAATCCTTGCATTTATTATATAATGCGATCGATGGAGGACATCTATAACCCACCGCAGAATTATTCAAAACAAAGGACCATCGTTAATTTAATTTCCTTCTCTACTTTCAACATGAAAAATGATTGATTATTTTGCTCTATTTATAGGTCTTTCCTACGTTGGAGGTATATCAAAATTTATATTGACTATTCAGTCTATTTTCTAAATTTTTTCTAAATCCAACACAGCCCTTAATAGCTATAGAATTGCATCGGTGCATTGTTGTTAGCGATAGCCATCAGGTTGGTACCTGAGCCTTTGATAAGCTCTATGGCTCTGACGTCTTTATCTGCCGATATACCTGTCTTAGTTGTGGATATCACCTTGAATTTTCCATTGTTATCTATAGTGACCATGCATCCTTTTCCTGCATCGCTTCGGACGGTTTCTACCTCTCTATTATACATGTTGCCCGCTAGAAAAATATCAACCTTACCATCTTTGTCAAAGTCATCCACAGCGATGCCATAGACTGGTGATATCTGTACTTCAGAAGGTAACTCCTTTGTAGAAAATCGGCCTCCTTCATTAATAAAAACAGTGGATGCAAATAAATCCGCTTTCAATATATTCGTAGAGGAAGATACCTTATCATCCAGAATCTTATCTATGGATGCCAAGCCAAAATCACTATAGCTCTCATATTTTTCGCTGATAAAAGGCATCTGTTGTGATGAGCATTGTCGACCTCTGACAGGGTAGCACACACCATCTTGGTAGTAACCCAGATAGACATCATTAGTTCCATTGTTATCAAAGTCATCTACGTACAATGTGAAAGGTTCTGATTCGGAAGCTTTATACTTGATATTATGACCTAAGTTGCCTCCTATGATATCTTGATCACCATCGCCATCTACATCTGCGATCTCGACTGTATTCCACCATCCAGATCTCTTATCTAATCCAAAGTCACTTGTAACATCATGCAAGCCTTTCTTGTCATATGCCAAAACAAGAATGGGCATCCATTCCCCAGCTACTATGATTTCTTCTTTTCCATCACTATTGATATCACTTGATTTTATATCCGTTATCATTCCTAACTGATCGAATAACTCACTTTGTGATTCTGATACATCTTTATATTTTGATTGATCGTTTCTGAGTAGATACGACTTCGGTTTATGGCCATAATTACCAGGTATTAATCTCCCGCCTACAAACAAATCTAAGTCGCCGTCTTCATCATAATCTAAGGATATAACGCTTGCAGTACTTTGATCTATTTTTGGTAAGGCATTTGTTTTAGTGAAATTTCCTTTGCCATCGTTTTTGTATAGACGATCTTGATAAGCCTTATGGCTTGGCTGATACTCACTGCCTCCACTCGATACATATAAGTCGAGATCTCCATCTCCGTCATAATCATAGAAATGTGCAGCCTGCAATAGCATCTATGTAAAGTCGTTCCTAATCTTAAAATTTTAAAAACTAATTCTCCAGCAACCCCATAACCTCCTCCCACAGCTGCTCATAAGGTATAATCTCTATACTCATGGCTTGCTCGGAGAAATCCATGGGAGTATCCATTAGTTTTTGGTGGAGCTTTTTTGTTTTGGAAAGGATGGTTTTGGTATGATAATCATACTTAGGAATCATCAGGAGCATTTTGATAAAGGTTCTTGCACGAGTATATTCTTCTGACTTAAGATATCGGAAGCTGTATTGCTTGAGGGAATCTAATTTGTCTATCAGTCTATCATACTTCTCGTCGATAATGAGGAATAACATCTGTATGATATGTATCGAGACATTGTAGCCTCTTTTGTCTTTGGTGAGTGTTGGTGTCTCATTTATAAATCTTGTTAAGCGGAATGGTCTGAGTTTTTGAGCTTTGATTGTCCTTAAATCGATTTTTTTTACTCGGATTAGAAACTGCATGAAAGCCTCTTTTAAGAACCAGTGTTGTCCAAAATCACTGTACTTACTGTTAAAAGCTTTATGGCTAATTACAAAACTTAATATTTGATAAGCTTTGTTATAGTCTTTTTTCAGAATATTAATAATAAAAATGTAATTATGTAATGACTGCCATAATAATCCTCCGACCTTACTTTTAAAGCTTAAGCACTTTTGAAAAGATCTAAGTGCAGTATCATAATTCCCAGAACTCATTTCAGCAATTCCCCTAATTTGCAGAAATGTTGAAGTTCCATGCTTTTTAAAACCTACTTTAGTTTCAAAATAAGTTAAAGCTTCTCGAGTAATATGAATTTGATTTTCGACGTCTTTTTTGATAAATTCTATCATATACAAACACATGAAAATATAGAATCTTAAATAATAAGAATCAATCTTAGAACCTATCTCATTAATTTTGATGACGGCTTTTTCAATGTTTATTATTTGATCTGTATACTTTACTGATTTTTCAGTTTCTATAAGACGGCCAAGTATGCAATAGTATTTTTCGATCTCTATTTTGAGAGTGTAAATCTGATTTAATTTGATAGCTAAATCACTATATTTATTAAGTTTTTTTTTGTTGTATTCAAATAGTCCAAAGTGCATTTTCAAGTCCTTAACGATCATAATAGATAAATCTTCTATATCATACTTAAGACAACTCTTTAATACTGTTTCTTGTATTCTAATTGAGGTTATTCGTAAGCCACTATTAAAAAGTAGTTTTGATGCCGCCCAATTTTTATAACACCGATTCATTACTTTTTGATGAGTGCTTTTCCCATATTGTTGGACGTTAATAAAAAAGAGAGTATTGATTAACCTTTCCTTAAATCTGTGTTTAAGCTTTAAGTATGCAGGATGAGCCTCATCCTTTGTGTATATCGAATATGAAGCTTCATGATCTGTTCTAAAATCACCATTTCTTAGTCCATCATATAGTTGTCGTGTCTTATTAGATAGCGCTGATGGGTCATTCAATGTTTTAATGTGTTTTAGTTTTTGATCATCTAAGAGTTTGATGAGACTAAGAATATCTTCCATTATGGTATAGTTTGAATGTCCTAAAATTATATAATTTTTTAGCAAACATGCCAATAGAATCAGCATTAATGAATTGTATATGCATTAAATACACTGAAAAACCATGTCCTGAAATGTGCAAAAATGTTATAGGAATGAGGTGGTTACAAGGTTTACATTTGATTATCGAAAAATTCTTGTGGCCATAGGATTTAACTTTATTATTATATTTTTTCATTTAAAACCGATATTATGTTAAAAGTATTAATCAAAATGGCAATTATAATTTTGCCATTCGTATCTGTTGCTCAAACAATAGGTAAGCCTTTGTCATCTACGAAAATCCATTATGCTTACTTAGACGATTGTAATGATGATCCAAAAGATTCTTGTATTACTAAGCATTTCTATTTACATATCGATTTAGGTACAACATTGAATTATGATGCTAATGTTATCAGTTATATTAAGCTAAGACCTATTTGGTTTAGACGGACAGGAAGTAGTGGAGAATCCACAGTAATTCTTAAAGATATTTATACCATATATCCTTCTTATAATGGCTTTGAAATTGAATTTTACGAAGAATGTATATCTCAACAAATTTTAGAGTTTGAAATTGAAGTTTATAACTCAGACAATAAATTACTGTATACTGAGCGTCAATCTATAGATATTACAAATGAAAAGGAAGACAAAATAAATGTTTCAGAACATATGGATGCCTTATTAGGACAGTGGCAAAAGACCAATTCCTCTTTGATCCAGTTTTTTTGTAATAAACAGATTAGCCAGATAGAGTTGTTAGCTTTCTTTAGAGATTATATGGATCTTACTATTGATGAGATGTGTGAGTTTTTAGAGCTATACAATCTCCAAACAAAATTAGAACATGATCAAAATGTTATATACATCTGGAAAAAGGAGTTGTGTGAGTTATTTGAGGAATATATCAAAGGATTAGTTCTTGATGAAAACGAAGATGATTTATGTAATTGTAAAATGATCACAACTAATAGAACTGCCTTAAATGGAGGAACTAGTAGTATTATCATAAATGATCCTGAAGATCAGTGTTATGATTATGAGCCATGGGTAAACGCTACTAATTACGAATATAATAATGATGACGATGATTGGATAGTTTCTTTTGGTAGATTAGGTGCATTTAAAGGGGTAGGATTTCTCGCAGATTATGATGGAGGCGATGATTCTCCAAATGAATTTTTAGTTGAGAGAAGTGGAGTAAGTAATATTTCATTTAGGTCAGTATGTTCTGATCCTATAACAATTACACCTAATTTGGAGAATTGCCAAGCTTGTGTTAAAGAGATTGAATTAAAGTACTACTACAAGACACAAGGTTTTGTATATGGTGAGACTTCCTATCACATAGACGGAGCAAAATTAGGTATGCGATTAGAAGATTGGGCTATGGTGACAGTACAGAATCATGATCAAATTACAACTCCAAGTGTTGGAGGAAGATCATATACTATGAATTGTGAAGCACCTGGTCAGTCAATTACTGAGGTATTGACATCAGTATCATCTCTTATAGATCCTATATCAACAGTTTTGGATACATCACAGAGTACAGGAACTCAGATAGGTGCTGCAATCCAAGCAGCTGGAATTGTTATAGGGTTAATAGAAACTAATGTAGTTGCCCAAGCATGTCAGGCGGTATACGATTCGGATACATTGATGCTAAGTGGAACAAGTAAATATGAGCTATTGCCAGGTCAGTTTTTTCAGGCAATTATGACTTCTGGGTGGGCTGCTTCTGGTAAAGCTGAAAATAATGGTCAAGGAAGAATCATTCTTAATTCAGATGGTTATATGTCAGCTGTTGTAAATACAATACCAAATGAAGATGGTGAGGTTCCAGAATATTGCGAATGCGAAAAAATGGCATCTTATGTATTAGGTAGTATGGAGGGATTTGAACCTGATGATGTTAATGTTTTTAATCGAAATCCATTTACAGACCCTTCTACAGTTTTTGATTATTACCCAGATGGAAATTTTAATCTTCAAAGATATGTCGGAGATTACATAGGGAGTCATGGACCATGGGGGGACAAATGGGAACAAACTGGATGTTGTAGTTCTGTAGAAATAGAATGTCTGAGTCAGTGTGCATATATCTCAGGTTGTGAGAACGCAATATCCAAACGTTCTTCTGATCAGAAAAAATATACAATAGGTCACCCTAATTCTTGGAAAGTAAGCCCTAATCCGTCAAAACAATACTTTGATTTGGTTAATGACGATAACTCGATTCGATTAGATCTTCTTGAAATATCTATATTTGATATCAGAGGAAAAAGGTTACTGGTGAGTTCTCAAGATCAAAGATATGATGTCAGCCATTTAGATAATGGGGTATATTTTATAGAAATCTTAGATAAGTTAAATATGAAAAGTTCTATCATTAAATTAATAAAAACAGAATAGATATGAATATTATCAAAATCGTATTATATTTTTTCCCAATTGCATTTGTTATTTCATGTTCCTCTGGTGACGACTGTGTAGATCATACTACAGGTTTTGACGAGATCTGTGGTTGTTCAGGATTACAAGTAGGTTTTGGAGGTGTTTGTATTAATACTCAAGAAGATGAAGGTTATACCTTTTATTTTGGTGATTTAAGTTTCAATTGTTTTCCTGATTCTCTTGCTGTTGGTATAAATCCAGCAAGAGAAAAAATTTTCATGTTTAACAACAATACTACTTTTGAACCTTTTTATATGTCCTCCTTTGGTGGTAATTTTAGATTAGGCGGTACTGCTACAAAAGGATTTGCAGAATGTAATGATTTCGGCAGTCTGGGTATACCATCTACTGAGTTGACATGGATTATCTATGATAATTTTGATGAGTTTGCATCTCTACCTGATGAGATCCATGTGACCTTACTACAGAAAAATGGCTTTTCATTTGAGTCACCAACTTTAGATAGTACTACCAGGATATTGTATAAAGATCCAGACAGGAGATAATAAAGTAATTATTGTAAATATAGACCATCAAGAAATTGGTGGTTTATATTTACTACTTTATTGATATTCTCAAGGCTAAGAAGAATTGATTGATCAGTTATTCTTAATAATTCATAAAAATACCTATCGATTAAATAGGTCTTTAGTGCTTTGATGTTCACTTAAATCAACTCCAGCAACCCCATAACCTCCTCCCACAGCTGCTCATAAGGGATAATCTCGATACTCATAGCTTGCTCGGAAAAGTCCATGGGAGTATCCATTAGTTTTTGGTGGAGGTTTTTTGTTTTGGTTAGGATGGTTTTGGTATGATAATCATACTTAGGAATCATCAGGAGCATTTTGATAAAGGTTCTTGCTCGTGTGTATTCTTCTGACTTAAGATATCTGAAGCTGTATTGCTTGAGAGAGTCAAGCTTGTCGATAAGAACATCGTATTTCTCATCGATAATGAGAAATAACAAATGTACTATGTGTATAGAAACATTATATCCTCGTTTGTCCGCAGTAAGTGCCGGAATCTCATTGATAAATCGTGTGATTCGGAATGGTCTTAGTTTTTGAGCTTTGATTTTGTCGGGCTGGATTTTGCCTACTCCAACGAGGAATTGAATAAAAGCTTCCTTCAGGAACCAGTGTTGTTTGAAGTCGCTATATATGTTTTTAAATGACTTATGATTAATAATATAGCTCAGGATCTTGTAAGCTTGATCGTACTCTCTTTTTAAAATATGGATGAGAAATATGTAATTGTATATAGCTTGCCAATACAATCGACCCTCTAATGGTTTGAAGTCTAAGCATTTCAGAAAGGATGAAAGTGCTAAGTCATACTTTTTAAGGTTCAATTCTATGATTCCATTTATTTGTTGGAAAGAAGCTACACCATAGTTATTAAATCCCTTTTTAGTTTTAAAGTATATTAGAGCCTCCTTTGATATTTCTTGCTGTTTTTTGTAATCCCTTTTTATCATATTGATTATGTAGTTACTTATGTATACATAATACCTGAAATAATAAGAGTCTATTTTGAGTGCTTGTTTATTTAATTCAACTAATCTTAATTCGTACTTTTTTATTCTACTGTCATATTTGGTTGATTTTTTGGTTTCTAAAATATGTCCAGTTGAAATGTATAATTCTTCTGCTTCGGCTTTCAGCTGATTAATATGAGATATTTTTAACCATTGATTTTTATATTTCTCATACTTTTTCTTATTGTAATTATAGAGACCATAATGCATCTTAAGGTCTTTTAATATTAATAGGGACAATTCTATCATATCAAACTTAATAGTGCTTTTCAAAGTTGTTTCCATTATACTGATGGCGGCAGTACTTAGACCTTTATTAAGAAGAATTTGACTTGCAGCCCAGTTTCTTAAATTGCGATTCAGTGCTTTCTGATGTGCACTCTTACCATAAGCTTGCACGTCTATAAAAAAAAGTGTGTTTATTAATCTTTCCTTAAATCTGTGCTTAAGAACTCTATAGATTGGGTTGTTCCGATCATCATTATACAAAAATGCAGAAGCCTCATCATCGTTAGTTATACTACCTTCCTTAATTCCATTATACAACGACAATGACTTTTCAGAGAGTTTAGATTCTTCACTAAGAATTTCAATTTGCTTAACCTTCTGTTTGCTGAGTAATTTTATAATGGCTTTTATATCTTCCAATTAGATTGATTTAGATACATAGATTAATTTAGAAATAATGCATGT
>ENA-ORXT01001845-ORXT01001845.1-marine-metagenome-genome-assembly--contig:-NODE-1845-length-27044-cov-8.778025_pt1 | contig 27044 bp, 24 predicted proteins | sample MGYA00237868_ERZ511482 | MGnify/ENA metagenome assembly ERZ511482
GTCAATTTGGATCGGGGTTAAACGGTATAGGGTATGAGCGAAGAAACGACGGGAAATACGACACCGGATCGAGATCCGGTGACAAATCGCTTCGTAAAGGGTAATAATGCTGGACGTCGCAAGCCTGCAAAAGTTAGAAAGTTGGATTATGAACCAACTACAGACACAGTGAAAGAGATTATGCTAGCGGAATTTACCACCGACGACATAAGATCTATGCTGCGTGCCCAAATGACGAAGGCTCAAACAGGTGACACAAACGCAGCGAAGTTTATTAGGGACGGTATCTGGGGTAAACCGAAGGTATCGACCACGGATAAAGAATCATCATTCATATCTGCACTCATGGAATACGCGGAATCCAAGACGATTATAGATACTGATAATAAGTAATTATCGGAAGCTATCCCCACGTTTGGGATGTAGCGTGTGCGTATCGCTTGCCTTGGGGTATGATGTGGGCGTTAGCTATCGCGGAGCGCAAGTCGGATTACATCGTATATCTCACCACCACCATTAAAGAAAGGTTTTGATTTTGCTCTTGTATTTGTCGTTAGGTTTGAATGTGATATTACTGTTGGCGTTCGCTATGTCGCTGTGTGTTGTCCAGTGGTTATGGATTAGAGATAGGAAGAGGAAAAAGAGACGGCAGGCAGAGAAGAAGAGAGGACAGAAGAGGAGATAAGAACAGAGGGGGGGGGAACATATAACAATGCATCAATCAAGACTAGGAACCTACCCCCGTAGACGGTTTGAAATTTCTAGCCCCCCCCTCTCTTTACTTAGTAAGTTCGTTCGTTCGTTCGTTCGTTCGTTCGTGCGGATTCACTAACCGTTTCATCTAAAAAATGTTGGTATGTATATCTTGTTGATTTCCTCTGGTGTGGGCATTGTTGTTGTGCCGGTGGGGTACAGGACTTTCCCTACAAAGTCTTTGTCACTCCTGCTAACCTTTGTGTTCCACGGCACGCCCCAGCCATCTAGTGTCCAACGAGTTGGCACCGGATATATCATCACTGAGTCCCTGTCCATTCCCCCAAAGGCAGAGGAGTCCGCAGGGAGCTTGTCGATGTAGGTTGCGTTAACATCTTCTATTGTCCATCCGCCTTCTTGAACTAGTTCTTTGTACATGGCCGGTTTATTCCAGAGGATGTTGCTGGCTGGACTTTTGTGCTCGTGTCGTAGTGCTAGAGCGTGACCGAACTCGTGCAAGGTCAATGCATCCACAGCGTCAAGACGCCCAGCATCGAAATGCTCTTGGGCCCATCCCAACCTCATTGTGGCCACATGACTTGGTACCATCAATGCCACGGTCCCTATGTATGACCATCCACCCACACCAAACAATTCGACGCGTATCTCTGCCTCATTCCATGGCGCACTGAAGTCCCAACTAATTGCAGATTGCCACTCCTCCTTCACTATGTGCTCAATATATTCTCTTAGGGCTATGGTTCCACCAGAGAACGCTACCCCCAGTGTTCTTGGGTGATCCCATATATATCTGGTAGTCGCCACACCTCTTGTCCTGCCGAGCCCCTTTGTCATGTGCCTATGCAATAAATCGCACGAGCAATACGCTTTGCCCTCTATGCCGGTTTCCATTCTTTATACTCCTTGTATTTGTCTCTAAGATTGTACCTTGTCATGTAGTACATGTTAGGTCCCACCCAGTAAGAGCGCGCAAGCGTCCCTGTGTACTTGCACATCAAAACAACTTGCTCCCACTCTTCCCCGGCCAGTGGCCGCATGAGATACTGGCGAAGTTCAAGGGGGACTTTATCCACAGAGAGAAGGGCCTTGATGGCCGGAGCGTACTTGATGCACATCTTCTTCAGGCCAGGGTCGTCCTTCCGTTGGCCAAGACCGTACCTTAGCCTGCCAGTCTTCTCGTCGAATATCACATCTACCTTTGCCCACACCAACGAATTGTAAAAACAGACTGCCGGTTTCAGGTATGTTTCTAATGCCGGTTGGTCCACAAAAAACCTCCTTATTTATCCAAAATTTCAATTTGCCGTATCTGTGTATCTGGGATTTACATGTGCCGAAATCGAGATTGTAATGCTAATTACGTTGTAATCCCGACTCCATTGTGAGGGTCTATGCGAAGGACCAAATCGTTTTTCAGATACACCCAGATACGCTCAGATACAGAATTCCCTTAATAGCGCTTCGCATAGACCACGTTTGTATCTGTGTATCTGGGTTTGGTAGGTCATTTTTCGAAACACTTTCACTTTTCCCCCTGACTGAAATCCCAGATACACAGATACGAGATACGCCAAACATATGTTCTAGTCGCTCGCGCCTTTCTTGTGACTAAATCCGTCCGGCAACCCTTGCCGCAACCCTTGCCAGATTTTCAACTCCTAACCGACCGGCACCGTCTGGCATCTTTCGAGCGAACTTAATCGCACCTCTCTTTGACAGTGTAGAGTACACGGCAAATCCACTTGGTATATGAGTTACGTGCCAGAGGTCTTCATCGAAGACATCATTCTCGCCTATCTGCCTTCTGTGAGCCCCGTACTCTCCGTACACTCCAGCCCAAACATATCGCCATCTGTGATCGCTGAGGGGATGGCTCCCGCTTTTCACTTCCCTAATCATTATCCTATCGGTGTATTCAATATCGCACCTCACAAAGTGGGCCATATTCGGTTGCTACCTTCTGAGCACGTGCGTGTAACTCCTTCAGCTCCGGCTTTATCTTTCGAATTATCTCGATTACAGTGCCGATCAAAATTGGTTCCTCTTGCGTTAGCATCACAGATAATGCTTCGGCTTCCGTTCCAATATGTGGTCCACCTGGGATCACACCACCCATGGATAAGTCAATTAAATTCAACTTGATCGAAGGCAGCGTTATTTTAGCTTCAAAGAACTCACCACCTTCGTCTGGTACCTGAACTTGTAGCGGATCAAACTGAATAATTTTTACTTCTACAGCTTTCGAATCCATATTAAACCTCCACTCCGATACTCATTGAAACCGGCTTGATTCTCAAACCGAGTGTAACCTTGGTCGGCTTTCCGTACACTCTCTTTTGCTTGCGCACTTGAAACCCCTTCAGCTCTAACGAGCTCAATATGCTCGTGACCGTCTGCTTCGGATTATATCCTTCGTCGGCACACCATTCCTTATAAGACTCAAGCAGGTCCTTGTTAGTTATGAAAAGACTATCCCTTGAGTCGTCGTTCCACTTGCCACTCTGGACCAGCGACTCTTCAGTATCGCAACAGTCCTTAATCCATTCGCCAACGCTGTCACCTTCCTCGCGCTGACCGGCCGTCTTGGCCGACACCGATTTGGGAGTGACGAGCCCATTGGGCGACTCGTGCCACATCGAAAATCCTTTGATGAGATAGTTGAAGACCCCAGACAGAACAGATGGTCTAGTTATCTCATCCCGCAAAGACTTGTCTGGATTGGCCGCGTTGGACTTGGGAAAAGACACAACTCTAATTCTCCCCCATAACGCATCATCGTCTGAGTCTCCACGAGCCGGATGGTTCGATGATGTCCACACGTGCCACACCGGATAGAAGTGGCGACCTTGCTGTCCTTTGCGTGCCGCCATCATCTCATCCCCACCCATGGCCATCTTAATGAAACCCTCATTCATCTTCTCGCCGCGATTCGATTCTGAGGCCGCCACGTACCTGGTGTTCCACAGGTCGGCGATGTCAAACCCCTGATCGCCATCACCCCGATTGCGAGTAAACGTGGAGAATGGAACACCCTTGGCCATGGGCTTGCCCAGCAAAGATATCATCACCCTATCCATAGTACCCTTCCCGCTCCGAGGCGGACCATGCTTGTACCACATGCAATCCTCAGACGTGTTACCGGAAATGGAGTACCCCAACGACATCTGCAACCACTCCTTCACCTCGTCATAATCTCCAACGCTTTCAGATATGAACTTCAGCCACATCTCATCTGACGCCTTTGGGTCATACAAAACCGGCGAGCAGCTCGTGAAATACTGCGATGGGTCATGGGTCAAAAGCTGGCCACTGCGCAGGTCCATCACGCCGGACATTGTATTGAGCAGGTTTGGGTCGTTGACGAACTGGCTCTGCTTTACAAATGCTATATCCTTGAATGAGGAAACAATCGAGTTCTTATTCTTGTTCATGTGGGCGGTAGCCTTTTCCACCACCTCATTGCCAGCCTTTCTCGCCACCTGTCTTCGAACGCGAAGGGTGTCCGACACGGCACGATTGGCCATTATGTCCCCACCTTCGGAAGACCAGTACCCAGCCTGGTCATCGTACGACATCCATTTGTCAATGTCGCTGTATATGATCTTGTTGCCGTGCAGTAGTTTTACGCATTCTGCATTCCCAAAGTCGTTGGCACCGGCGCGCAAGAGGAACTCGATGGTCTCCTTATCAAGCGGCTCATTATCAATCGCCTCAGATACACGCTTCTGAACAGTAAGAGAAGAGATGGTTTCACCGGTGTTGGCGATTGCACGGTCAATGGTGCCGGACCCATAGCTGGCATCCCCACCACGACCACCACTGTCCCACTTCTTCGGTCGTCCTTTGCCCGTACTAAAAAGAGCGGACTGCCGGAACATGGCATCCATCATCAGCCTATCTTTGTCTGTCCAGAACGCAAGATGGAAACACAAGGCTGAGTCCGCCTCCGATTGAGAACCATACTTCCCCTCCCACTGCCCATCGAACAAGGCGCGAATCTTTGCCCCGTTCGTTGGACTGGAGAACATCCGCTCCCAGAGGGTGTCATCCGTTTGGATCTGCGGCCGTGGCTCCGGCTTCTTCTTCGGGAATGTTTCATGGTACAGCTTGGCGATTTCCGCCTGTCGGACCATCACCTCCTTCTCGGTTCTCGGTATTCGGTAGCCGGTCGTTGCGAACACGCGGCCACTGCTATACATCTCCACGCCCAGCTCCGACTCCTTACGTCGCTCACCAGGGATGGACCCCTTTACAATGACGTGGACACCTTTCTTCGACCGGCTCAGTTCAGAATAGCTATTGAGAGACTTGATGATTTCTTTCGCGCGCGCGGTCAACTTACCATCGACCACGCAATCGTCAAGGTCGATGCCGACATAGAGGTCGTTGTCGGTAAAGACAAAACCGATCTGCCAGCCGTCCGGCTTACTCTGGAACGCATCGACTACCTCGTCAAACGCGGACCACGTCTTCTCGTCCGTGCTGCTGGCTGCATCGCCACACGGCTGCACCGGAACGCCGGTCGGATTACTTAACACCCACTGGGGCAGGTCCCTCATCTCTTGGGGTATCTTACTAAAGTCTCTCACTAGATTTCTCCTGAAAAAAATAGGGTAGCCCGACTGGGCCACCCTATTGCTTGCCGATTGAGATTATTTATACTTCGTCATCACCACCAAATAGGTCCTCGATCAATTCCTCCGGCGTTACGCCTTTTTTCGGCGCATCTTGAGCCTTCTTCGAAGATGCTTTCACCGGTTCAGCAACAGTTTTCTTTATAACGACTGTCTGACCCAGCGCTGTCTCGCCGGATTCAAGAACAACTTCCTTGCCTTTCCACTCATCAGACTCATCGCCGAACAGGGCAATCAGCTTTCGAGTCTGAGTCTTGTTCAGGACCAGCAATCCCTCAAGCTCCTCAAACCCAACCACTAGCTTCTCAACTTCTTTGTTCTCTTCCGAATCCCACACCCCATGCATCCACGCATCCTCAATGGTCGCAATTACCGGCTGGTCCTCAAAGTCCATGCCCTTGATCCAGACGTTCCCAGAAACTTGTACTTTCATGTATCTCGTATCTCCTGATTTATATTTATGTTTCCTGTTATTGTTATTTTGCATCGAGGACTCGTAAATCCCAGATACAAGATACAGTCTAGCACGGGCTCGATAGAATGTCAAGCCCCAATTCCTAATTTGTGTGGTAATATTGTGTAAGAGGATTATTATACTATATATATTGAAATTCGGAGGACAGGATGAACCACTATCAATGTACGGGATATTCCCCGCCACTGGAATACCCGCTGACACAGGCCCAGATCAATTCACTTCAGTTTGAGGAGGGATGCAAGTTAGTTGACCCATGCCCAGGTGCAGAGTTCCCAGAAACTGACGAGCCCCTGTACCCATCAGACCGGCAGTACGTTGACACTGAGCTTATCGACACAATGAGAATGGTTGTGGCCAGAGAAACCGGCGAGTGGCCACACGATCTATTCGCTAAGCTGTATCCAATCCCAGGAGACTCGTACGCCAACGCTCGCCACACCGTTCACATGATGGATAATCCGACCTACGTACCAGGGGATAAGGTTTCAGACAACTTCCCATATCTTCTACAGGCAGTTGGCGTCAACTCCTTTAGCGACTTAGCTTACCTAGTATCCATGGATGACCCGTGGGACTTCCCGCTTCACTGCCTCACGTGGATGGTGAACAACGCTGGAATAAAACTCCGGCCAGAACATGCAGTCCCATACGCATCACTCAAAGAGAGCAAGGCTGTGCCAGGAAATCAAATCATGCACAAGGTCCTAAACCTGCGACGACGCATATTCGAAGAGAAGAACCGGTGGGGCGTCAACCGTGTCTATAATTATCCAGGTCTCAGAGAGCATTGGATGGTGGCTGGCTCCGACAACACCCACCGGCACGGCTCTTATCCGTCCGGCCACGCCGGTATGTGCTTGGCGGCACTAGAGATAGACTACTACTATGACATCCCACCAGAGTGGCGAGTATATCTAGCATACTGCCTCATCTTGTTCTCCTGGGGTCGCAATGTGAAAGGTGTCCACACCCAACAGGACAACCTCGCCAGTTGGAAGATGGGTGGGCTGGTGGACGAATATTGGATCACCGGTACTGGCACCCGAGAGGAATATATTGAGCGCAACCCGAACACATGGGGCACCAGTAAGCACCTTTCGATTGACAAATCAGACATGGATCTGATATAGTAGAGGTGTGTTATTTTTGGGGTAGAGCTGCAATAGATTGAATGCGTTTTAAGATTTCCTCCTTGTTTGATTTGAATTAGATTGAGAAGCGCCGGAAAAATAGCAACAGGAAGTGGGCTCAACACCCAACCTGTTGCTATTTTTTTTTGCTTATGATATGCTGGCGTCCATGATTGACGCGCAAAAGCTAGAGGGGATATGGCCGGAGATGGCGTATGACGCCCTTGGATTCTCGCCAACTCCTCTTCAGCAAAAGGTAATAGACGCAGCCGACAAGTTCCCATACTTGCTGGACCCAACACAACGGCTAATGAATGTCGATGGTTGGGCCATAGCCCTGTCCGGTGGTCAACGCTCCGGCAAATCCTTCACGCAATCTGCAATCGCGGCAGGTCGAATGATTGTACCAGGTGGCAAGTACTGGCTCATTGGCCCTGATTATTTTCACACCCACGAGGAGTTCCTTAACCTCGAAAAAATCTTTGCCAAGGTTGGGGCCTTGTCCGGCAAAAGCAACAAGCCGGATAAGGGAGCATGGTCAATGCGCCTCTCTGGTGGTATATCTGTAAAGACTCGCTCGTCGCACGACGAGGACACAATTGCATCCGAATCAATTGATGGCATCCTCATGTGTGAAATTGGGATGCAAACGCTTGAGGCTTGGGAGCAGGCTGTGTCCCGCATCCTAGACAAACGCGGCTGGATTATAATGTCGGGTACAATCGAGCGAGCGAGCGAATGGTACATCACACTGCTTGACAGATGGCAAGGGCCCAACTCGGAAAACGGCATATCATTCTACATGCCCACCTGGACCAACACTTTTACATTCCCATCCATCGAAGAGGACTTACCGCCATACTACTGGATTGACAGCGACAAAGAGATAGTCGATGAGCTTGACGGCTGGCCGGTCACGGACCCACTTAATGCAGACGAGGAGAGCAGGGACAAGCCAACGCTAATCCTCAACTCCGGCCTGCAAGTCCCACGCGATATCTTGCACGAGGACAAATTCATGATGCGCTATGGGGCCAAGCCCCTTCGCCCATCCGGCCTTGTCATCTCAAACTTCCGCCACCACATACATGTACGTAAGCTGGCGCAGGAGTACTACTCAGATATGACGCCAGCACCAATTGTTCTGGCAATCGATCCAGGGACAACGTGCTACGCTATTGTCTTCTGCCAGATAGTATCTCCCACCCAGGTCCATGTGCTTTCCGAGATATACGAGCACGATGTAATCTTTGATGACGTGTACGAAAAATTTACAGAGCATCCGCTCTCCTCGTACGTCACCAGAATCGTAATGGACAAAGCTGGTAAACAGCGTCATGCGAACAAGTCTCAATTTAGGTTATGGGAAGAGGCAACCGGCATCGTCTGTGAGTGGGGATCATATGCCGAGCGCGACACGTGGGAAATAATAAAGCAGTACCTGAAAGTCGATAAGGATTACAAGAGACCCAAGTTATTCTTTGCCGACACAATGTCATCTCAAAAAGCTGGGGAGAACCTAGCGGGTGGTGTCCTGTCTGAGTTCAATCTCTGGAGATGGCGAGACTCCGGTATGGGCAACCGGCCTATTGACAATAACAACCATGCCCTCAAAGCGATAGCCTACCTACTCTTGTTGGAGTTTGGGCTTGAGGTCGAGGCTACGCCACAGATTGATGTGGCTGCAATGTTTAATACAAGAGTTGAGTACAGCACGAGGCTGAGAGGCGCATGAAGGCAGTTTGGGAAATCGACAAAATCAAAGACTGTATAAGCGATGGCGACGAAGAGCTATTAGCTTACTGTAATATATCCTCCAAGTGGGAGGACATGTACCGGCTTGACGCCTACACGCAGGAGGAAGAGGACGAGGCCAAGGACAAAGGCAGGGTCTTGGATGTTTCCACATTCCCGAGGGCAAACGTCCGGCTGGCCACAGGCATGATACTTGACAAGCCGGTGATCACCGTACCTTGCAATGATGCCGGTCTCGAAGAGGATGCGCGAGCGCGTGAAAGATTCCTTACTCACATATGGGAACAGCAGGGGATGTGGCAAGAAGCCCCACCCCTGGCAGATCTGGCTTATAGCTCAATTGTTCTGGGTCGGGCAGCGGCCAAAGTTACGTGGCTCGGGCCAGATTACGATATGCCCATCCGCATCGAGGCCATCCGGCCAGAGAACGTCTACATCCACCATGACACCTACGGCAAGGCGTGGGCTTACCACAAGTACGAGACGGATATAGCAGATCTCCAGTCTCGCTACCCAAAGATCAAGTCTCTCGAAAGCATGGACCACAAGGAGATTGTGCATGTGTACGATTTCTGGTACAGAGCTGGACAAAAAATATACAACGCTGTACTAATGTCCACCTTTTTTTCAGGGGGCAACGACCTCATGTCCGTCTCAATGGGTGGCGATACGGACGAGTTCCTAATCAAGCCCAAGCTAAAAAAGGACTACAACGACATCCCCATATTTTTGGAGATGGCCGACATTGAGTTCTCCAAGGAGCCCCACCTGCGTGGCCACGGAATTAATTCCGGTCTCGGCACAACGTGGACCAATGCCAACCACGCTGCCACACTAGAGGCCACGGCAATGCACCGAGATTATTGGAAGATGCCTTATATTGTGCCGGAAGGGAAAGTCAGCCCAGGATTCAAATTCAACATGGGTTTCGGTGCCCCGAACATCCTCGACCCTGGCATGAAAATCAGCACGCTGGATACATCGCCAAACATTGGCCTTGCTCAATCTGTGCAAGCTCGCTCATCCATGGATGTGCAGAAGATGACGTTCCCTGACGTTCTGTTCGGTGCCGGTGGCGACCAGATAAGCTCCGGCTTCTCCGTCACTACATTACAACAGCAGGCGTTTGGCAGGATGAATGGTATTGTCTCGTGCCTGAAGCGCATGATCGTCAACGTTAATGCCACGACCCTGTGCTTGGTAGACAAGTTCGCGCTACCCAAAGGGATTGAATTGTGGGGAGATCCAGGTGACGGGATTAACGACCCAATAGAAGCATCGCTCAAACCAAGCCAGGTGAATGGCCGGTACACCAGCTTCGCTACCGTCTCCATCAGTATTAGTGGCGACCAGATGCAGCGCGTTGCCATGGCGTTACAAGAAGTACAGACCGGCTTAATGAGCAAGGACACATATCGTCGCCGGTTCAAGGCACTCGGATTCGCCTACGACGAAGAAGCGAAAATGATCGCCGAGATGGTGGCCTCAGACCCAGACTATATCAGGGCTGTGGCCGTGGAGATATTCGCCAAGAGGGGGATACAAATCCCAGAGGGCGAGCCTAATGGTCGAGACGATCAAGACCAGTTTACTCAAGCTATGCAGGCGGCACAGATCGAGCAAGCCGTTCAGTCATTGCAGGCACCACAGCAGGTTCCAGGCGTGCCAGTTCCGAACGCGCTTCAGGGGCAAATCACGCCCCAACAGCTCGGGCTAGATCAACAGGGTGACGCGGCGCAATTTCAAGCAGCAACCGGCAGGCCCCTCACACTTCAGGAACTTGCGCAGCTAGAGGCGGGTGAGGGTGGACAGCGTTAGATTATTCTTTAGGATTATTGATTACTTCTGGCCGCCACCGGTTGTCCATGCCTGAACTGGTGAAGACAAGAGGTGCGGTACGTGCCTCCACTGGATACAAAACAAGCCAGGCACCGGCTACTGTGCTCATGCCGGTATCAATGGATTCAAGCCCCGAGAGGGGATATCCGCTATCAATGGGTTTATAACCATCTCTACATACAACAAGGATTGCCCCAAGCACGAAAAGCAATTCTAAGGAGGCGCATGTATCAACAGGTTAAGAGGAATCAAGTCGAAGGCATCGTAGGTGAGGCTGTCTCCGGCATCGTGGACAAGGTCCGGCTACCCGCTAACGGGCAAACTCCAATGGCCAGCAGGGAGCAGCAGCTTCAAATATGGGAGAAGTATCGACTCGCTTCGCCGGAGCAACGCATTGCCTTTGTGGCCAATGCCAACAGAGGTTTACCACAAGAGCGAATCGCCCAAGAGGTAGACAAGTACGAGAGTGAAATGACTAGGAGGTTTGGATAATGGAAAACCCATTTACAAGGTCAGCTGACGGCAAGGTCAGCTACAACCGTTTTGGGCAGAGAGTAGATTCACTCGGCAATGTGGCTAGACCAAGTAGCGGTGCCCAGGCGGCAGCGGTGGTCGCACCACCTTCTCTCTACCCAACATTTCCAGGTGCAGTCGCACCGCAATTGCAGGGACCGTTGCCGCAATCGCCATGGCCGCAACTCAATGCGGGCCCGCGCGTACCGGCTAACCCATTTCCAAATCCTCAAGCTGGGCTATACCCATGGCCTAACCTTGACGATGCTCAGTACGCTAGATCGCTGGACTACTATGCCAGCTTATTCCCCTGGGCAGAGTTCGGGGAGTCAAACCGAAGATTTGATAGCGAGTTCGGCGAGACCCAGAGGAACAATCGCTACAACCAGGCTCGCACAAATCTTGAAATTTCTGGCCGGTACGCCGCGCCAATTTCTCGAAGGGATATTAGATAGTGGAGTGGTACGACCAGCTCAGGGACGAGGACGAAGAGATACTCGGGCCACCGGTGGCACCGACAGAAGTTCCAATCGCCGAGACCGGCCCATCTCAACTTCCTCTATCCGCGCTGACATCGGGGTCAGCACCTGACGGGCTATTGCCTGGGCAGGTACAGCAAAATCCATTAGCACCAGCGCAGCCCATCGTGCCACCGGCCGCGCCGAATGCCCCTGCCCTGCAATCACCAGTTCCGCTGATTCAGCAGCCAGTTCCACAGCCGGAACTACTCCAGCCTGCTCAACCACCCCAACTCCAAGACTCACCGGCAGCTCTACCACCTATACCATTTGTGGTTCCGGTTGAGCCCCAGCCACCACAAAGCTCCGAGGCGATGTCAATCCAGCCGGACAGACCGCTCAGTTACTTCGAGCTTAGTCCCTCGCTGGGTTTTGGATCGAGTGCCGTTGAGCCAGCGGCCGGTTCCGATAATATGTTCGCTTATCTCCAGTCGCCTAATTACGATCCGCCAGAAGCAGATCCGATACTAAACCCTCTCCCCCCTCGAGACCTGCCCTACTCCGAACAGATCGCTGCCGTGAACGCAGAGTCAACCGGACTCGTCAACCGGTATGCCAATCGGGCAAACCTCGCATTCAACAGGGCGCTAGAAGATATCGGTATTGAGTTCGGTCGAGAAGGGGATGGCCCACTCGTTCCACGCACGGACGATGGCGACACCTTTGTCGTGGACGAGCTCAAGAGATTCGCCGATGATCTACAGGTGGACAACAGTGAGTCCGGCTCCGGCATTTTTGATATCGGTTTGCCGGATGGCCAGATACTTGTTGACGCCAATCAGGCGCTGGAAGACAGAGGCGATGAAACCCAAGCCGCAATAGACAAGCTGAGAGAGGACGGGGCTGGGCTGCCCGAGATAATCGGCGAGAGCCTAAAGCTATCCGTATCCGACCTAGCATTCGCTGGAAAGATATTAGGGACAACGGCAATGGCATACGCCGCCAGCACCAGCTCAAATGTTCTTGAACCGATACCAGTTATTGGTACCGGCGTTGATCGCGTCGGCGATGCTGGTGTTCTTTTGGCTGCCGGACTAGGGGGGATAGGTGAGTCGGTGTGGGAAACAAGATTCGGGAATAACCGTAGCGCCGGTCGTGTCCTCACGGACATGGCCACCATTGAGTCTGTGAACAAATACACATCTGAAATCCTGTCGGGCGATTTGTCATCCGGTGGCCCACTCGGGCTATTAGGGGTAGGGGCAGAAACAGCAGCCGATGCAGAGCAGGAGCTATACGATCTCGTCGGCCAGGATGATGGTACCGGCAGTATTATATCTAAGGATGCGGTCAACCGAGCCTTAAACTACGCTGCCCAGCAATCGTGGACTCCGAGCAAGAACGCATACGCGGCTGAAAGAATCATCTACCAGGACCGAGATGTGATCACCTTGCGCGAGCAGTCTCGAATATACAAGCAGGCAGCTCTCAATCTAAAGCGAACCGGAGATACCGACCAAGCGGATGAGTTCTTCGCCAAGGCTGCCGTCTACTCCTACGAGGCAGACAGGCTAGAGAACATGACCCCTGGCCAGATTGCGGATGAAGATGCCAGCTTTTGGCGCGAGGTCATATTTGGCGGATTCTTGGATCCACTCGGTGTATGGGGTGCGGCCGCCCGAAAATTTAATATCTCTCCGGTTAATCGCCGGTCGGCGGCCAATGCAGCAACTTATTCCCCGAGGGCCAGTGCGCAGTACTCAATAAATGCAACTGCGCTGGCCGATGATGTGGCCAGGAAGCGCAAGGTGCAACTTGAGCTATCCCAGAAAAGGGCTACCCAGAAAGAAGGGAAGCTGACAAATCAGTTCAGGATAACCGCAGCATCGGAGGCAGAGCGAGCACGATTCGGGACACGTGACGCTGGTGCGTTCTTGCGCGGAGTGAGCACATGGAACGACGCAGACTTATTCATTAACAAACTCCTGGATGACGACATTGGCGCGTTGACTGGCAGCCTAGAAGGGTTTAACTCGCCTCGGTTACTCTACGAGCGAGGAGATTCAACCGGCAAGGTTCAGTTCGGGGACGGTGCGGTTTTGTCCGAATCCATGCAGGATATGAGACAAGGGTTACTAAATGTAAAGGACGAGGTACTAGACTATGTCGCACGCGGGTCACAGAATTTCAACGCAAGAGCCTTTACGGATGCGCTCGGAGAGCTGGCCTATAAGGGTGTGCTCAAAGAGAGAGGTGTGCTTGCCTACGACATCCCAGTGGGAACTAAGACGGTCAAAGCCGTTGTCGAGAACGGACAGACTGTTCTTAACTATGTTGATGAGACTGGTAATATCATACGCAAACGCACGGATGTTCCTAACCTCAACGATGCCAAGAGTACTGCAAAAATTGAACAACGAGTAGCGAACGGATTCCGCGACCGGCAGAGAAAAATATTCCTCAATGAAAGAATTGCGTCTGGTCGCAGAAACTTGATGAGCCGGTTTGCCATGAACATGATGCCGCGTACAATTATCCGCCATGTAGCTCAAAACCAGACCACTCTGAAGGCAGATGCTTGGTTCGATTACATATCTGTTTCCGATGGTGTGGATTGGATTAAAAACTTCTACGCATCGGATGCTATATCACCGCGTGTGGCTGACGCGCTTGACGGGCAATCCACTGCACTTGAAGCTCAGTTCGGTATGCCTTTTGGTGACAAGACGGAGGGATTCCTGAAAAGATTGATTCCCTGGAGCGACTGGCTTCGAGCCAAGCGAACTGGCCTAACGGAAATCAATGGAATAAGACTTGATATAGGCGAGGACAAGTTCTGGTTCACCCAGCAGGTTCGTGGAGCACAGATGCATATCGAGCGATATGCGCCGGATGTGATGGATGCTGCCGCCAGCCTGCTTAGGCAAGAGGGATTACCAAGAGAGTTTGTGGATTCTGCTAGAGGAAAGCTACTTGAGGCTTCTATTAACGGTGGGCCCACCGGCTTATCAAGGGCTTGGTCTGAAATTGTAAACGATGGGGAAACATGGTCTCTCTCGAACTATGGACCCTACGCCGATGTGCTCACGCCAGATCAGTCTCGACGCCTAAACGACATAGTGGTCAAAAATTCAATCACCGATCCGGTCGAAGTCTCTGCGGCCGTGGATAGAATATTCAGGGAGACCACGACTGTTGCAGCGCGCAATATGGCGGAGACCGGAATAATCGCTGGTCGCAGTATCAACACAGCTCGAAACATATCTTCTGAGGTGGGGGACGCTGCCACCACAATTCGGCAGGCTGCGCGGAACGCTGGCCAGTATGCCGAGCAGGTCGCTCAGGGCGTTGAGAATATATCCCAGCAAATCTTGTCCGTGCATGAGGAAGGGATGTCTCGCGTCACCGAGGCCGCACTTAGCATGGATAGCCCTGATGCAATCAGCCACCTGTTGGATGTGTGGCGAGACACCGACAACCTGGTCGCGTCCCGCAACCAGTCACAACAAAGACTGTACGACAACGTCATTGCTCAGGCGCGTGAGCTAAACAACAACAACCCTGCCGCGATGCAGGCTCAATGGGAGCAATACTATGCAGAAGCCACCGAGCTCTACTCGCGCCACATCGAAGAGATGGATTCCTACTACCTCGAATCCACGGAGAGAATCAGAAATGGACTGGCTCCTGTCTCCACTGAGAGATGGCTTGAGCTTGACAGATCCATGGAAGATTTCTTACCCGATGGTTCCACTATCCAGTCTGCGAAAAAACAGCGGATCGACCTCGGTCGAACAAAGATAAGAGCGGAGCGAGCTACCACATGGATTGTAGCTCAGACCGTCTCTGCGCGCACACCAGGTATTGTGCCTGACATCATGGACATACTTGTTTCCGCAGACAGAGATATCGCGGATATCGGTTTAGCCACACGAGGACGTGTCGAAAACCTGCGCGAGCAGTACCGGCGCGATGCCGGAAAGCCAGGCGTTAGGAAGCCGCTGGAGGAAGTTGTTAACGATGCGTGGGATTGCTACTACCGCTCGGCAGTCGAACGCCAAATAACGGCATCCAAGGAGATGCTTCTCCTAGAGAGAAATTCCAGCACATCTCGAAGCAACCTGTACGAACCATCACCAACCACAATCTCTCCAGAGCTAGACGCTGAACTCCGATCTGAGACTCGTGAGATAGCAGATGTGGAGGGAGACGATCTGCGCGCAACAGCCGAAGACCTAGAGGATCTGTTTAGTATTGAAAATGGTGAGACCATGCTTGAGGCCGTGTACAGGCAGAGCCGAAACAATGAGGCAACCGGCTACGCACACAATGGCCCAACTCACCCAACTGTGGCCAGATCCATCCGTGAGCATTCTGATCGCGCACGAGACCTTGTGATCGCAGATGCAACACGCGCCGTACCAGATGTGGTGGACCAGGGCCCAACGCTGACAGAAGCCTTGGCCGCAGGCCAGCCAACGGCAGCACCGGTTAGGCTCACCGCACAGCAGCGAAGAAAAATGAAAGACGCATACGCGACTGTGATTGCGCCAGCGTACGACAATCTTCTTGCTGCGGCTGCAAAATCCGGCGATGATATTGCCTCGTTTTCCGTTGTGGATTTCACCCGTGGTGGCAGGGGGATAGATAACACAATCGGCATGTTTACACCTTACCACTCTTGGCGGTCGCGCGAGTTCAAGAACATGGCAGAGCGGATGATTACAATGCCTGGTTACGCTTCAAAGATGCAGAACTACTACGGCGCGCTTCAGCAGCACCACGAAAACGAAGACAACCCCCAGAGATTTCATGGTAGGATCCCAGGGTGGAGAACCGAGGATGGTGGTCGGAAGTACCTGCCGGACCTAGTTGGCATCACTACACTGTCCAACGTGTACGATGACACATACTCTAACCCAGACGACGAGCAGGGGTTTGCTCGCTGGTCCGCCCTGTCTGAATCGTTTGGGTTCCCACTTTACCCAGACCTCAAGATAGGAGTAGATTACTTGTCTGGTAGCGACGACTTCGATCCGTCTAATATTGTAGGCAATCTGGTGCCTGGCACTGACCTAATTGGATGGGGGTGGCGAGCCATGTTTGACGACTACCTTCCTGGAACTACACCTAAGTATCGCCGGTACTACCCGAAGAGAGAGGCTGTTATCCAAGCGGCAAACGGCGACATGGATTCTGTGACGGCAGAGATGGTTATTGTTGCGCTAGAAAGAAAAGAGAAGGGTCTCGCCCCACTGCCAGAACACGTCAGCCTCGGCATTATTGCACTGGCTGAGAAGATAGAGAAATCAACAGCCAAGGACATATGGCTACAAAGGGCAGCTTCAGCACTTCTTGGGATAAACACAACTGAATACACTGCCGGTGAACGAGCCAACCGAAATGCCATGGAGTACTACTACAACACCGGCTACGACAGCACAGCGGGTGGCAGCAAGGCGGCCCGAGACACAATTAAGTCCGGCACGGACCCAGTAGATGGCCCACTACTTGAAGACAGCCCAGATCCCAGACTTAATACCGAACTTGACGTGGGCGCTGGCTCCATCCGGCCGCGCATTGCAGCAAACCGAGCTCGATTTAACGACCCAGATGCCGCTCGCCCATCAGGCATAGACGTTTCGGCCAGTGAAATGAAGGATGAAATATTCACAGTGTTAAGGGGTGTTGCTCAAGAGGCTGGCACGGACCTGATATCCGGCAACCCTAATGCCGAGAAAACAGAATACTATGCGGCTGGTGTGGATGCAGCAATCACAGCCTCTTGGCAGAGTGGGTACGCCAGTGTCTCTACAGCCCACGCATGGAGAGAGGAGAACCCAGATGGGCTCATAGCGGACTTCATCGAGTACGTTCAGGAGGCCGCTCTCGATGAAGAGTTTCCAAGCCGGACAAAAGACTTTGGCAACTCTGTCTACTTCGACACCTCTCGATCTCCAGAAGAGATAGCTGAGCTTGCTTTCAAGAATATAGTGAAATACTCTGGCGCAGGCAAACCGGTATATCCATCGAAAGGTTCGCCGGATGCTGTGATGGAGGAGTACTACGATGCTATTGATAAGTGGTCTCGGAACCAGATAGATATTATCACGGCCGCAGGCCAGGCGGTGGTCAACGATGTAAATGGAGTAAACAACCCGCTCCTTGAAGGTAGCGGCCTAGAGAAAAACTTCGCTGACCGGTTGGGCGGGACAGGCAATGTCACCACATCTGATGCGATACTGGCACAAATGTTCTCAAGTCAGTACGCAACGGATATTATTCGAGATGTGAAAAATCAGTACCGAAACGATATAGAGGCGGCCTACTTTCGTAGGTTAGACATTGCCCAGATGGCAGAGTCTGGGTTCTACGAGGAGAAAAACAATCGCATATTTTCCGAATTTGGCCAGGCTGGTATTGATGCGTCTAAGGCCTATAATGAGATACCGTGGGAGGACGAGGATGCACGAGCAGCGTTCACTGCGGCCAACCCGATTATTAAGCAGGTCTGGGCGGTTGGAAACAGGCCGGACATGTTTGAGGAAGGCAAGAGATTATTCGGTGAAGATATCTGGGCACTTGCTTCTAGTTATCCAAACTACGTCGATGACGATGACACTCGCTACAGAAACAATGCGATATGGAAAGGCAAGCATGGTCAAGCGAATGTAGACAGGTATTACGAGTTCAGGGAATGGACCAAGGAGGCATACGACGACTTTCCCAAGCTCCAGCCTGTGACCCCAGACGCTAATAGCCCAGAAGCAGAGCAACTTCTCCGGCAAGGAACCAGCCCTATCGGGGCACTAATCGCCTCAAGCGAGAGTGTCTCCCCACTAACACCAGAGTACATGGCCGAGCCCGACGCGCCACCAGAAGAAACTATCGGGGAAATCATCGCCGGATGGTTGGGCAGAGACAGGCGTGGCGCGGAGAGCAGGGTGGATATCCCAGCCGGAGCAGCCACTTCTGCGGCAACATCTTCTAGTTCGTCCCCATCCACCGCGTCTTCACCTAGTCAGTCCGGCGCGACGGACGTGGCTACAGACCCCAGCGATCCATGGGCTATAACAGATGAGGACAAGGAGAAGTACGGAGCGGAGTACGACAAGATATCTGCCCATTGGAAAGCATACAGGCCATTGGATCCGGCAGACAAAGAAAAGTACCTGAGGGATAACCCAGAGTTTTACGAACCGTGGCTTGCATGGAAGATGAACAGCACCGGCAAAACCAGGGAGCAAGTCGAGGGCGAGATAGCGGAGAAGGCGGCAACCGGAGCGTACTGGGAGAAGTACAATGCGCTTGACTCTGTCGCGGCCAAGGCAAAATTTATCAGAGACAACCCTGGATTTCATGAGGCGTATCTCGCTTACGCTGTGGGCAAAGGCTCGTCAAACCCAAACTGGTGGCAGAACTACACCGGCTCCAGCTCAAGCGGTCGTCGTTCATCTGGTGGCGGAGGCGGAGGCGGAGGGAGATCATCTAGCGGCGGTTCGAGGGCGTCATCTTCGTACAGGAGACGTGTGAGCACGCCCAGATTGAGCAACGATCTGCGAAGAGACTCTTTGCCGTGGCCAACGTGGAGACTCTAACCCTTGACAAATCTCAAAGGAGGTGTACAATAAGTGCAGAAAAGGGCGAGAGCCCAGACGACTTCCACAGAATGTTAGTAATACTGCTGAAAGCAATAACGCAGGCGCTGGCAGACTGGGAGGATGAAAAGAAAATTCCGTACAACAAGTCGGCTCTAGTGAAGAGACGGCAGAAAAGTAAAAGTAGCGTCACCCAAAGAGGTGCAGCGAAAGAGATCTAATTCTTTCGCTGCACCTCTTTTTTTGTTTTAAAGGAGTAGCGAAGCATGGAAAATGTACCAGTTGTGGAGTTCGATAATGTAACCGGCGTGCCGATAGGGCTCGAAGCACCATTGTCAGTTGGCACGCCACCCGCATCGGATAGCCAGCCAGCAGGTTCAGTACCACCAGCAATACCAGATCCCACACCAGCAGCACCGGCCACGGATCCAGCACCCGAAACACCTCCAGCCAAAATAGATCTGTCCACCTTGCCAGAGTTCCAGAAGTACCAGAGCGAGCAGGACAAGAAAATGGCGGAGATGATGGCTCTGACGCAGAACACGCAACAGCAGTTATCGCAAGCGCAGACGCAGTATGAGCAGCAGCTTGCAGATGCCAATGCCAGGCTGGCCGAAGCAGATGCCGCACGGGCACAGACTATGCCGATTGAGCAACAGGCAGAGTTCTGGAAGCAACAGGCCGAGAAGCAGCGAGCCTTGACTGCGCAGGTCCGGCAAGAGCAGGAGATTGATCGCCGCAAGCGAGAGACGCTGCAATACCTGTCGCAGACCTACGAGGTACCGCGAGCAGACATACCGGACCAGTCGTTTGAGGTCACGGCCAAAGCCGTGATGGACAACCTCCATGCCAGAGCCACGGCCGCAGAGAAAAGACTGGCTGATCAGGCCGAAGAGCTGAAGCGGTACAAGGGCGGCAAGGATGAAGCCGAGTCCCTAGATGGTGGGTCTGGCAGCTCGCCAGCTCCGTCCAATGTCTGGCAAAAGAAATATGAGGATGGTGTTCGGTCTATGATGGCTGGAACAATCACTCCTGAAGATGTTGACAATATAGTAGGCGAAGCTAATCTGGCCGGAGTCGAGATAGATCTCGAAGCCGCCATGAGAATAAGTATGGGAGTATAATGGCAGATTCCAATATGGTCTCGGGTACCCGAGACCTAAACCAACAGTTCCAGAAGCGTGAAATAGCAGGACGTGTTTTTACCTGCAATGCGCCGGAGAACACCCTGCTCATCCGTGCCCTTCAGGGCGGCCAGAGCAAGTTTAAAATTTCACAGGTGACGAACTGTGTAATTGAGTGGCAAGAGGATGATGATCTACCTGAGACATCCTTAATCACTCTACCTCTTGAGTTACCGGCAAGCAACGGGTTTGCATGTGTGTTAGACCCTATCACGAACCAGCAAATCCAAGGCGCGCCCACCTATCCGGTGAGCACAATTTCTGTACAGCAGCCGGAGATTTTCCTAAAGTACTCGGTGTGGTCGATTGACCCACCAGCAGGCGATTGTCCACCCGAGGTCTCAACGACCTTGGCCAAGGACCAGAACCAGCCCGAGTTTATCTATGTGATGGACCGTGACTGCGTAAACAAGACGCTTACTGTCGTTCGTGGTTGGGGCGGAACGCCAGTCCATGCAGTGCCAGCCGGTACTTGTATCCGCCTTGAATTTACGGCCGCGCCGGAATGTCCTGAGTGGGACGCGACTCCAATGGTTGCACGCTCAAGCAAGCGAAACTACGTTCAAACTTTCGTAGACGGCTTCTCCACCACAGAGAAGTACAACATGCTTATGCATCACAACAGCTCCGGCAAGTCTGAGCTGGAGGATCACAAACGTCGCCTAATGGGTGGCCGCGTGAACGGAAACGCCACAGACGGGCACCTCGTTCGCCAGCTAGAAAATGCATTGCTTCACGGCCGACCAAGTATGGGTGGCGACAACGGTGTCCATGCTGGCATGGGCGGTATCGACTCGTTTGATATTCCCTGCCATAACATCGGCGGAGCGATTACGCCGGACAGCCTTGATGGTATCATGCAGAGCATTGACGACGCCGGTGGCCTGGTCAATCCAAGCAACTACCTCTTTATTATGTCGCACTCGGCTCGCGCGATGATCAACAAGTGGGCCAGCCCTACTCAGATGAACATGCAGCCAAGCATGAATATGAAGTGGGGTGTGCGCGTCACATCTTATGAGTCTGAGTTCGGCTCAATCAACTTCACGACTCATCGCCGACTTCCCAAGAATACGATGTACCTCTTGGACACCAGTAAAATCGGTTGGATTCCCATTATGAACTGGAAGATGGGTCCCCTAGCCCGCCAGTCTATTCTTTGTGACAAATTCCAAATCGCAGGCATGTTCACAATGGCACTCGCGTGCCGTTGTCACCATGCGAAAATTGTGATCTGTCCATGGTGTGAAGACCCAACATGTTTTGGCAAGTGTAAGACACCGGCAACACCACCCACTCCGTACTGTGACCCAACCGTGCCAGTATTCCCACCAGCAGATCCGGTGGAGGAGGAAGGGGTAATGAAGAAGCCAACCGCAGAGGATGCCAAGGCTATGATTACGCCGGAGCAGAAGCTGGCCGCTGCACAGGCCGCGCTCAAGAGCAAGCAATAAGGAGAGCACATGATCTCCAGTTACATTCCACTGTATGACGAGGACGGGTGCGCCACTGGCAAGTGGGCCCAATGCGTTATCGTCGTGGACCCAGCGACTGGACTTCCGGTCGAACCCGATCTGGGAACAGGCGGGGACGATCCACCTCTTGCCTCTGGAGTAGTGAGTGGGGACCTGGGAGTCTACTGCGATTCTGATGAGAACAGGGTGTTCGTCAAGATAAAGGCCCTTGATGATGGAACCTGCGAATATGCAAATCCGGCAACGGGCGCTCCAATGGTGCCCATGGTGGATTTCTTTCCATGCCCAGTTGCGCCTACTCTCATATATGCCGGACAATACTGTTACAATACTTAGGAGAAGTAAATGCCAGGCTTAAAAGCATTTAAGATGTTCGACCCCGTGGCGGGGACAATTCACCACTTTGACTGTACAACCGGAGCGGAGCTCACGCCTGCTCAAGTGGCTACAGTTTCAGATTGCCCAGAGATTCAAACGCAGTGGGATGACACATGTCTTCAGCCGACTGGCAATACAGATCCAACCTTGGTTGTATCTGGCTGGTGCGCCTCATCGTATACTGTGGATCCAGATACGGGTGTTATCACGCCGGTCGGCACCCCTCAGTTGTTTAACGAGGATAAGTCCACGGACGTTACGGCTACTCACGAGATTACGGCCTGCCCAAGCAGCAACCTGATCCCAGTTGGTACAGCGTGTTACGGTACCGAAGAAGAGGGCGGCGTCAAGGGACGTGAAGAAGTCGAAGCTCAAGCAACGCCAAAGAGAAAGTAGGATAAATGCCTGGTATCGCAGCGGTCTGTGTACTAAACACAACAATAAATAAGTTTGAGTGGCGTCTGAAGTCGGACAACACTCTGATCACGGACCCTGCGATACTGGCAGAGTTAAACGCGGACACCTGCAAAGAGTGCGCTGTACCATTCACGCCGGAGGCGTTGGTTAAGCGAACCTGTCGGGTTGGGTGGGACAACGGGGTGACACCTGGGAGTAGCGCCAACGATGGTGGACTCAGGCCAAACTTTATATCGTTCCAGTGGGAGTTCACGGTAGAGTCCTGGATTGTCAATGGCCAGAACGTGGCCACCGGCAAAGGACTGGGGCCATTCCCTGGTTGGACCCCGCAATTGCAGGGCTGGTCGGACTGCTTTAACGCAATCAACCCTAACGCACCCACAGCCACTTCAGCATTCGGGTTCAACCCAGCGCCAACGTGGAGATTCGCAGAAGTAACTGACTGCACACCAACTGCGAGCTACGGCACCCTCACCCTCCTTCGAGACGATGGGGTGACGTTCTGGGTCTATCCAGTTATCGAGTCGCTTGAGTACACGTACGCCTTCCGGTACGCCACCCTCGACTGCGACGGGAACAAGAAAATAATCTGGTGCGACGAAGATGGCGTAGAGATGGATAAGCCGGAGGACGCACTGTGTTATGTGCCGGTTGGGTACGTGTTCGGTCCATGCACCGAAGAAGATGCTGTGTCCCCGTGTATTTCAGATGTTCGCACCGGCGCGTGCGACAAGCTCGAAGACGGTACCAAAATTCCTTTCGTGCAGATTGCCCACAACTGTAACGGTCTAGTCACATTCGAGAACTACACATACGACTCGTACTTTACTGCTGTGTCACAGGATGATTACATTGAGTACGAGATAGCCGGAGCGGTTGTCAAGTGCTCGACGGACCAACCGATACCAGATCCAACCGGCAGCCTTGACCAGCAGATTCTCGACGCGACATTGCAGACAAATGTTCTACTTGAGAAATTGTGCGAGAAGATGGACTGCTTCTTGTTCGGCACGGACGATACCGAGCCGGTTGGGGACCCTGCCGTATGCGCCTCCAGAAAACTTGGCGCGGACATCAAGAGCAACAACCCAGGCGAGGGGACTCACACACTCGGGGATCTGGTCGATACGAACGGGGCCTTGACAAATTGGTCTGGCTCATTCGTTGTGACTGACAGCGCCGGAGCGACCCATCCTCTTTCGGATGGTGGAACAATATCTGGCCTTGCAAGTGGGTCTACCCAGCAGGTCACATACACCGGCATGATTCACTGGACGGACGGTACCAACGAGTACCGCTGTAACGTGACTGACAAGCCGATTAGCGCAAACTTTGTGGTGTCGTAATGGCTGGAGAAAGAGAAGAGAAGTTTATGGGACTCCAGGCCCTTGAGGAGTTGGTTCTTAAGAAGTGCGATGAGATATCCACCCTTCAGGACCAGGTTCAAGAACTCCAAGACGAAGTGGTTATCCTGCCGGATCAGGACATATGCACGAACGCGCGCATTCCATACACCGGCAACAGAACGGGGTGGTGGGGTGGCTGGACACCGGTATTCACAGCCAACGAGCCGCGTGCGATCATTGTGCCGTGGCGGCAGATCGCATCGAGAACAAACACGCTAGGAAAACCGGCAGACCTAAGCGCGACCATCGACTGGGGCGACCATCTTATATATAGTCGCCGTTGCCGGACTTACTTGTGGACAGAGTGGCGTATCCTCGTCAACGGCACAACAGTTATGAGCCGAACATATGACGACTACCTATACAAAGACAAGCGCAACGACACGAACCCTGACGTTGTCCGTCCACAACTGTACGAGCTGCAACCCATGGGGTTGAGCATGTACCACAGGTACAATATACCGGCCGGTGCGCTTATATCTCTGCAAGTGCAGTCGAGATTGCAGGTCGCGGCCGCACAGACCAACGCATACGCTAGATACATTGGCGGGTTGCGCAGTCACGGCAGACTAAAGCTGCACCCGAGAGAGTTTGTCGTTGGGAGATTATAATGGAACTTACTGGCTTTGAAGATGGTGTAGCGGAGATGGTGGAGTCCGGCGACATGGATGCCGAGACCGCTGCCGATCTCGTTAGCATAGAGCAGGATGCGCTAGACGGCGACTTTGAGTTACCGCAAGACGCAGAGATACCGGCAACTCCGATAGCCGACCACGACAACCTGGCGCTTATTGGCGAGAAGATCGAAGAGGTCTTGTACGCTGCCGGTCACACTACAGTGGAAAGTATTAGATACGCCACAGATGAGCAACTGCTTGATCTGAGTGGCATTGGCCCAAAGAGGCTGTCCGTTCTCCGCGAGGTTTACGGTGATCATATCGAGGCGATTTAAATGTGGGTACTAATGTCCGCAATAGCCGCAGCGTACACAAACGCGGTCTTGCGGCACGGTGAAATAGCGAGTCCGCTACGTCACGCAATAAAAGATACCCCTGTCCTGAAATCCATTATTGGCTGCACCATGTGCCTTGCATTTTATGTGGGCGTAGCGATGTATGCCATGCCAGATCCAATCTCGGTCCTTGTAGAAATCATGGCTGTGGTCGGTCTCGGGTACCTGATGGCTGCAAGCCTGGAGCTGATTTCAACTACTAAGAAATTAATGGACAAGAGCATAGATCATCTCGAACTGGAGATGGCCAGGATGGAGTCCGATATGATTAAGGAATTGCAGGAGGCAGAGCTAGATGAAAGTAACCAATAGCGACCTGGTCAGCGTGAACGATCCGACCAACACGCCCGAGATTAAATACGGAGACCTACTGCCGACTGAGAAGTTCGCAGATAGCGAATTGTTTGATATGGCACCAGGCTCCCTATACATCCAGAAGCAGCGGGTCTTTGTCGAGTGTCGGTGGGTAGATGTAGGAGCCTGCATCTGGATCAAGAAGCGCCGGACTGGTGGCGGCATTTGTGCCGGTCGAGGGAAGTGTACCGACTGGCAAAAGCTGGCCACTGGCGGATTTGACTGTGGCAACATAGCACCCAATGGGTGTGACGAGCGATTCTGTTGCGCCAGTATGGGTGCATGGTACGCTCACATAGTTGAGCAGCCGGCGTCAACGCAGTGTAGCCACACCGGCCTATGCACATGCAACAAAACCTCGACCAGTCAGGTGTATCTATACCTAAAGGTCGCGGAGGATTGCGCGGCAGAGGATTGGCACTTGGTCTCACCGGCCATTGCAGCACCGGTCATCGTTTCCGAGAAGCCATTTACTGAGCACATGGACGCAGCCGGAGCAGAGTGGCTAAACTCTCTGCCGGTTGGCACAGATGTATATCATGTAGACTGCGACTCTGGCCTTCTGGTTGGACACTACCTGCGCACCACCGACCAGAACGGCGACAAGTGCGACTGGATCAACTTGTCGGAAACGTCAGCGGCTAAGGGCCCAATCGATCCGAACTTGGCCACTGGCTCAGAAGCCTCGATGCTTGAATGTATGGGGCAGGGCAGCCACTACTGGCAAATTACAGAGGTAGAGAGCAGCGCCGGTGTCACCTCGCTGTGTAAATATTTGTGGATAAAGGACTGTGACGGTAACTGGACGATACCGACACCGAAGCTAGAGCTAATTAATCGGCCGGACCTTTCATGTAAGCCGGAGCTGGTCTGTGGTGTGCTCAACATCCCAACGTCGTTCATATGGCGTCGGACTAGCCCAGATCTAGATTCACAATTAATCCCGCGAGGAATACTTACTCCTGTCGCACTAGATCTAACCAAGGCCGATACACCTGGGAAGGGTGGCCATGGTGATGGGTTATGTATCTCATGCACTGGGCTATGGCATATTGAAGCCACGATAGTTCTTACCCATCCGTTGGATCTTGAGCCACCAGAGCCTCCGTGGAGCGAGGACTCAAACTTCGGCCTGTTCGTTGGTAATGGCCAGGGACAGAGCAACCCAGGGTTTTTGCGTCAGCAATCAACTGGGTGGTCACAGGATGGATTGTGGCACACGGTGATCAACGTAAGCCGAGAGATTCCAATTGTCGAAGGGGCCTGCTATTACAATTACGTCTTTTGGGAAGATGTGGCTCAGGAAGATTTAGCGATGGTTACTGTCGGTGCAAGCACACTAAAAGCCACCTTCCGTGGGTGTATGCCAGACAGTTATGATGGCGACTACGCCCAATAGGAGAACATATGGCAAAGCAAATTATGACAAGACCCGAGCGAGACAAGTTCTTTGCTCAGGGGTATGCAAAGCTAGGTTCAATTCGGACCAGCTCGCCAGAGCTATACACAAAGACGTCGCTCAACGGTGTAACCCAGGTCGAGGTGGCCAAGTTCACGCTCCGGCAGGTCGGGAGCGAGCTCGTGGCTACGGAGTTGAACACCGGAGGGGTGGCCACATGACTCAAGCCGCTCACCTGAGAACTGCAAAGGAACTCGTGGATGAAATCTGCGACACCATTGGGCCAGGGTTCACACGAAC
>ENA-ORXT01001846-ORXT01001846.1-marine-metagenome-genome-assembly--contig:-NODE-1846-length-27042-cov-8.153755_pt1 | contig 27042 bp, 25 predicted proteins | sample MGYA00237868_ERZ511482 | MGnify/ENA metagenome assembly ERZ511482
TATTAATCACAAATTGCAGTCGAAACACAGAAGCGTAGGCTTGCCTGTATATGTGGCAAAAGGCTATGAAGCGTGGCAGTTATACAGGCGAGCGTTTTGCTTACTTTTGGGCGATCGCCGGGCGACCCCGTGCAAAAGTAAGGCCCGCCCGGCAAGGGCAACATAACACGTGCCGTAACAGGTTTCCACTAATTTGTTACACACTCAAATGAAAATAGGATTGCCATACAATCAGAAATCAGCGTTTAGTATTTAGTTTCTCAAAACGGATGTTGGTTTTGCACTTAAGTTTGACATTTTTTACTATGAAATATTTTTGGATTCTTCTTTTAACATTAATCGGAATACTGACCATGTCTTGTTTTCCTGAAGATAATTTAATGGGCAATAAATGGATGTTCCACGCACTTGAAAATGATTCCCCTGATGTAGCAACAGTCTATGCAGATGATGCTTGTCGCATACATTTGACCTTTGACAACAATGGCGGCTTTTCTGGTTTTTCGGGCTGGAACAATTATAGAGGTAAGTTCACCAATACTGCTGATGCCGAATTGTCTATGCAACGTCCTAGTGCGACTAAAAGAGCTGGGGATCGCAAATGTAAAATTGGGGAACAACTCTTTGGAATTTTTCCGCAGGTTGTTAAATACACAGCAGTGGGTGACAGCCTAAAACTTTTTACAAACAATGGACAAACGTTGGTCTATTATTGTGAAACTGAAAAATAAGCATTTAGAAATTTTAGTTCTATTGAAAACTAATTTTACTGACCAACAAATCAAAAACCTCTATTACCAGTGTCCAGTAATAGAGGTTTTTTGTGAATATAATGTATGTAATAAGCTTGACTATAAAAATCTTTCTTCTGTTGCAACAGTAAATATATAATATAAGCGTAAAAAGTGCCTTTGGTAATAGAATCATCGGCGAATAATCCGTACTTTTGTAGGCATTTTATAAAACTTAAAAAAACAACCAATGGCTTCTTTTAAAATTATTGGGAAGATTCACGATGCTGGAGAAATTGTAAAGGTGAGTGATCGTTTCCAAAAAAGAGAATTTGTCATCATTACCGAAGAAATGGGTGGGACGATGGTGTTTACGGAATATATTAAATTCCAATTAACTCAAGATCGTGTAACGCTTATGGACAGCATGGCTAATGGCGATATGATTGAAGTAACTTTTGACATCAAGGGCAATCGTTGGGAAAAAGAAGGCAAGGTGTCTTATTTTACCAACTTAAATGCTTGGAAAGTAGAAAAAGTAACGCCTGAAACTGCAGCAGCGCCTGCGGCTTCACAACAAACACCTCCTGAGTTTCCAGAGGTTCCACCTGGGGATGCACCGCCAGTATCGACCAATCAACAAGATATTGACGATTTGCCTTTTTAAGGATGGCAACGAAAATGATTGTTTTTACGTTTTCCCAATAAAGCTGTCAAGTAGAGATGTTAGATTTAATATCTCTACTTGATAGCTTTGTTATTATTAATCAATAGATTCTTTTGTCTTTTGTTTTTAAATAAATAAAACGTGCAAAGAACCTAAAACACAAACAGCTTGACTTTCCATAAATATTTCTATCCATTCATTTTGTGCTGCCTTTTGAGTATCATTAGTCTAAATGGTTCTGCACAATGTGGCTCCGTTAGTCAAACAGACTCTCTTGAGTTGGTCAAGCTTTACAACGCTCTAAACGGTCCTAATTGGGACGACACTACTTGGCTGGTTAAACCTGTTAAGGATTGGGTCGGTATTACACTTGAAGAAGACAGTTGTACAGTGGTGCAAATCACACTGAATGGAGCAAGTTTCGTCCAAGGCGAATTACCTGCCAACTTGGCTTTGCCAGATTTAAAGGTTCTAAACTTGAGTACAGACTCTATTTATGGTGAAATTCCTAACTTTCAGAATCTCCCTAGTTTGATTACCCTCAATTTAGCGAGCAATGCTTTGACTGGAACCTTGCCGGATTTTACCAACTTAGTGAATTTAGAAAATCTCTCTGTAGCTTTTAATGAACTGACAGGCAGTTTTCCCAGTTTTACCAATATGCCTTCATTGGAACAGTTGATTATTTGTCCCAATGAGTTTGAAATTGGCTATCCAGATTTGACTGGTGCTCCCATGGTTGATATCGCTATTCAAGATTTTAGCTGTCTAAACTGTACAAGTATTCAGGTAACAGATTCGCTTGAATTGATCAAGTTCTATAATTCAACAGGAGGAAGTTCTTGGTCCAACAATACAGGTTGGGAAGCAGGCGATTTATTGCCTGTAAAACAATGGTTTGGCGTTGTTTTATCTCAGGATGAATGTGAAATTGCCGAAATAAATTTGATAAGCAACAACCTTTCTGGAATTTTTCCTACAGATCTTCAGTTGGCTTCTTTAGAAAAGCTGAGTATCCAGCAAAATGCTGTTTGGGGCGCACTGCCAGATATGATCGGATTGCCTAATTTAACCCTTCTTGAAATTTACGACAATCAGTTTACCGAAAACTTCCCTAATTTACAATTGCCAAAACTAAGAGAAGTCGATGCTTCTTTTAATAATTTCTTTGGTCCCATTCCAGATTTTGACAATTTGGCTTCTCTACAAAGATTGTACCTCAGACTCAACCAACTTGGTGGTCCAATACCAGATTTCAACTTACCAAAATTGCAATATTTAGTCATTGATCACAATGATATTTACGATGGAATCCCAGATTTTAGTAATATCTCAAATCTGGAATTTTTAGAATTGAGCCATAATAATTTAAGTGGAAACATTCCAGATTTTAGCAATATCCCCAATTTACAATATCTATCATTGAATAACAATTCACTTTGTGGTTCAATACCCGATTTTAGTAACTTACCAGAACTTGGTGGCTTTTTTGTTTGTCCCAATGAATACATAGATGGTAATCAACCCTCTATGAGTAACACCAGTTTATCGCTTGACGATGTAAACTACAATTGTATTCAGACAGGTACAACTTTTAATTGTGATTCATTGCTAAGTGTTGGTGTTGAGCAACTGCCTACTTTAAATTGGCAAATTGCACCCAATCCTACTACTGGAATCGTTCACTTGACACTTGATGAAATTTCGGCAACTTCAGAAATTGTCTTGACCGATTTGACTGGGCAAGTTTTACTAAGAAAAAAGACAACCCAAAACTATTTTGACTTGGATTTAAGTCATCTGGCAAATGGAATGTATGTTCTAAGCTTATCGGATGGCGTTCGGCTTGAGTATGAGAAAATCATTGTGAGGCGATAAGCAAAATTGATTTTGAGAGTTCGGGATGTAAGTATGCATATTGATTACGACAGTAGCTGCTTTGTATCAATTTGAGCTATTTGTTCTAATAAAAAAGGTGTTGTTTTTTCTATGACGACATCCGTTTTTTGAGGGTCGTCTATGGGAAAGACCGCAAGCTTTAGGGCATCCAACATCTCAATAGATTTTTCGGGATAATGTTTGGTAAATAGTTCATAACAAGGGTACAAATCTCTGGTAAAACATACTTCTCTGACCATAACCAGTTCAAAGCCTACTCGAACAATACGCTTCATTATCCAACTACACAGTTCTTTTTCATCCTCGCCTTCTTGTCGCCAATCGTGTAATTTTTTCAAATCTTCTTTTAGGGTAAAACTATGCGCATAACTGGCTTTTGATCCTATTTTGCATTTTGGTAAAATGGCTGTATGGTCTTCTCCAAAAACACAGAGACATTGGGTCTTTAATAAAAACTGCAATGGCTTAGAATTTTCAACCTCTTCTAATCCAACTACAAAAACCTCCAAGCCTGTAATAAAATCATATTTGGCTTCTATGATTTTCCAGATTTCACTTGCCTTTTCTTGCTCCTCTTTCGTGAGTTTCCGAGTAGTCAACGCCATAGAATCTACATCTGCAATTTGGGCAACAGCAGTTCCCTTGGCAACACTTCCTCTCAAATATACACTGTGTAAAATTTCAGGAAAATAAGATTGATACAAGCTGATGACTTCCTCAATGATGGGTTTATAGGCTTGTTGAAGGTTCCTTAAAGAAAGATTGTTGATGATAAAACCTTCGCCGTCTAATTTTTGAATACTCCCAATATTTTTGATTTTATTTGACATAATTATGAGTTCTGAAATTGCTCTTTTATACCATACAAAGTTAAAAAAACTTTGAGAAATCATATTTCAACTCATCCCTAATCAAAGCGAATGGCTTTAATGGGTTGAATCCAACTGACTAAAAACGATGGGACGATTAGGGCGAAAAGGCAAATAGCGAAGGTTCCCATATTAAGTAAAAGAATGAGTCCCCAATTAAATTCTACGGGAGCGACTGTCAGATAATAAGATTCTTCTGGAAGTGTAACTACACCAAAAAAGTGTTGAATGGCTGCCAATCCCAGTCCCAACAAATTACCCAACAACAGTCCAAACCCAATGATGTAGGCAGCGTTGTATAAAAATATGAGACGAATTTTACTACTCTGAGCGCCCAAGGCTTTTAAAATTCCCACCATATTGGTTCGCTCCAAAATCAAAATAAGTAAGGCTGTTATCATATTGATGGATGCAACCAATATCATTAAAATAAGAATGATTCTTTCGTTGATGTTCTGTAAATCGAGCCAATCGAAAATCCCAGGATTGATGGAACGAGCGGTTCGAGAGCGGGTTTCTGAATCGAGAATGGTATAATAAATTTCATCATTGACCGCAGCAGCTTCTTGTTCATCGTCCAAGAACACCGACAATCCACCCACTTGGTTGTCTTCCCATTTATTCAAATGCCGGATGTGCCCAATGTCTACCAAAGCAAATTTCTCGTCAAATTCCTCTAATCCTGTTTTATAAATACCTGCCACACTAAACTTTCTAAAGCGAACACGATCTTTTACAAAGTAGGCAAGCAATTCATCACCAACTTCCAACTGTAAACGATTGGCGGTAAATTGTGAAACGACCATTTTGGGCGACCTTGCAGTATCGTTGACCGCAAAGGTATTTCCAGCTATTAGAGATTTATTGAAATAAGACCAATCAAAATCGCTGCCAATGCCTTTGAGTACAATTCCTTCGATGTCGTCGTCTTTTTTAAGAACGCCTACTTTGTGTGCAAAACTTTGGACGTGACTTACACCCTCAAGATTGTAAAGGTTTTTTGTTAAATCTTCGCTTTGTACAATGGGAATGAGGTCTTCATAAGAACGGTTCCTATCAAAGTTGGTGATGCTTATGTGTCCATTAAAACCATATACTTTATTGCTGATTTCCCGTTTAAAGCCTGCAACCAATGCCGTAGCCAATAACATGACCGCTAAGGAAAGGGCAACTGCAATGACTGCTATTTTTATAATTAAAGCAGAAAATGCACTTTGTTTGCCACCTATGATACGTCTTGCTATAAATAAGGGAAAGTTCATGAATTTTTATGCAATTTTGTATGGTTAAAATAAGAATGCGAGACTTAGAGCGTTTGGGATTTAGAGATTTTACTATCTTTAAAATTTCAAAATCTCGTTATGTAAAGATACTCTTTAGATGTTAGATTTTGGATATGAGACATGAGACTTTCATTATCAAGGGACAGAGAATTAATTACGATCCCTAAAGGATGTTTAGACACCCAACCTTCTTTTTATAAGATTTCGAAAACAAATAACAATTATGCGACTTCTTTTCTTTTTACTTTTTTTCTGTTCTGTTTCTCTTGTTGCTCAGTTTCACAACGATGAAATAACGGTAGGTGCCGAACGTATGGAACAATATTTACCAATGCTTCAATCCAAGCGAGTTGCGTTGGTGGTCAATCAAACTTCTTTGGTGAATAATACGCATTTGGCAGATACCTTATTGTCAAAAGGAGTAAATGTTGTGCGGATTTTTGCACCAGAGCATGGATTTAGAGGAACAGCCGATGCTGGAGAAACCGTCAAAAATGGTATAGATGTTCAAACAGGTCTCCCTGTGGTTTCTCTGTATGGTAAAAATAAAAAACCGACTGCCGAACAGCTCAAAGGAATAGACATAGTTGTTTTTGACATTCAAGATGTGGGTGCTCGTTTTTACACCTATATTTCAACAATGCATTATGTAATGGAAGCTTGTGCAGAGAATAATAAGAAATGTATTGTTCTAGATCGTCCCAATCCCAATGGTCATTATGTGGCTGGTCCAATACTCAATCCTGAACTCAAGTCATTTGTAGGAATGCATCCCATTCCTGTGGTTCACGGACTGACGGTTGGAGAACTGGCTTGCATTATCAATGAAGAAGGTTGGCTTAACAATCGTATTTCTTGTAATTTAGAGGTCATTAAATGTAGCGGATATAATCATAAGAAATTTTATCAGTTACCTATTGCACCTTCCCCCAACCTTCCCAATATGGAATCGGTTTACTTATATCCACACCTTTGTTTTTTTGAGGGAACGGTTGTAAGTGTGGGAAGAGGCACAGATTTTCCCTTTCAAGTAATTGGTCATCCTCAAATAAAAGGAGGATTATTTACTTTTACCCCAGAACCCAAACCAGGGGCAAAATATCCAAAGCTTCAGGGCAAAACTTGTTCTGGTGAATACTTGGGCAGTATGTCTTGGGACGAATTTCAGGGGCTGACTGATTTAGACTTAGGTTGGCTGGTAAATTATTATGGGCAGTTGAATAAGAACGATGAATCTTTTTTCTTAACCTCAAATTTTATTGACAAACTTGCTGGAACCAAAGACCTTCGATTGGAGATAATGGCTGGTAAAAGTGCCAAAACCATTCAGGCAAAATGGATGCAAGATTTAGATGCCTATAAGTTGTTGCGCCAAAAGTATTTACTATATGAAGATTTCTAGTGGAGCGGTATATAAGTAGGTAAACAAAAATACTCGGCGTATCGCTGCTATGTCTGCATTTTTCGCCTTGTTCAACGTAAAATCTCATCAAAACCTACCCGACACTATTAACTTGATGAAGCACTAGCAGTCGCTTTCGAAAATTAATGAAATAGGTTGAAGGAGAATCTGGCTAATTTTTTCTTAAAAGGAGTATATGTTTTTTGTAATAAGCCACGTAGGGTTTTCTGATTGATTCGAGATTGTACTGGATAAGGATATACTCGATTGTTGATTTTTCCAATGGCGACACCAGCGTGTTTTGCCAATTCCAATTCTTGGATAATTTCGCCAGCGTTGGGCGCAATGATGGAAGCCGACAACAATTTTCTTTTGGGTAGATTCGATGAATCATCCACCCATATACTTTCGTGACCATAGGTATATTCTTGGACAATGGCTCGGTCGTCTTCTTTGAACGATTGATCTTGTCTATGGTAAGCCACTTTTTGCTCATCTAGTTCTTTTTCGGTTAAGCCAAAATGTGCCACTTGTGGATCGGTAAAGGTTACCCAACTCAAATCCTCTGTGGTATTTTTTACTTTAAAAAAGGGAACCAATAAATTTCTCCAAAGCATCCTCACCATTTTTTCGGCTCCATGTGAAAACATATAGCTCCCTGCTATGTCTCCAACTGCATAAACATTGGAATTCGTAGTTTGAAGGTATTCATTGACTTTTAACTTGCCTTTATCGGTTAATTCAATTCCTGCATTTTCCAAGCCAAGTCCTTCTGTTTTAATGACTCGTCCTATGGCTAAAAGGACCGCACTACAACTTACAGACTGTTTTTTGTTGTCGTTCATATTGACAACCGCACTACCTTCCTCAAATTTTTCTACTTCTGCATTGTTGATAACTGCAATGCCTTCTTTGGCAAATTGTTCTTGCATGATGTGCGAAATCTTCTCTGTTTCTTTATTTAGCAATCGTGCTCCCTTATTAACAATGGTAACCTTACTCCCCAACCTCGAAAAAGCTTGCCCCAATTCACAACCAATGGGTCCACCTCCAATGACGATTAGGTTTTCGGGCAATGTTTTACAATCAAAAAAGACATTTTCATTGGTATAGACCGTTACCGATTCCATGCCCTTGATGTTGGTTTCACGAGGAGCCGAACCTGTACACAAAAGAATGATTTTTGCGGTGTATTGTTCTCCATTCACCTTGACTACCTTTTTACTTTCAAAGCTTGCTTCTCCTATGACTACATCAATGCCTTCTTCTCTTAAAGCCTCGGCATCTTCTGTCTTGCGAATCGTCTCTTGTTTGCTGTGTATGTAGTCCAATATTTTACCCATATCGGCTTTACCACTACTAGACAATCCAAATCTTTCGGCTTTTTTTGCAGCGTGAAATTGATTGGCAATGTGGATGAGTGCTTTGCTGGGAACACAGCCAAAATTGGTACAATCTCCACCAAAATACTCTTCATTTTTTTCAATCAAAAGCGTATTCAAACCAATGGTATTGGCAACGCCTGAATTTCCGAGACCAGCACTTCCAGCTCCTATTATGATTATGTCGTATGTTTTCAATTTCTGATTTATTTAATATAAAGCGTCTTTATGTTAACGAACTCTCTTATTCCATAATAACTCAACTCCCGACCAAAACCACTTTTACCGATTCCACCAAAAGGCAATCTCGGATCAGATTTTACATAATGATTGACAAAGCAACTGCCCGACTCAATTTCATTTCTAGCAATTCGTTCTCCTCTTGCTAAATCTTTGGTAAAAACACAACCTCCTAATCCAAAACTGGTGTCGTTGGCAATTTTAATGGCTTCTTTTTCGCCTTTGACTTTTATCACAGAAGCGACTGGTCCAAATATTTCTTCTTCGTAAGCAACTTGTCCTTTCTTGACTTCTGTTAAAATAGTTGGTGGATAATAAGCGCCTTTTCCCTTGGGAATTTTACCCCCTAAAATAAGTTTGGCTCCCTGCTCTACACTCTTTTGGACTTGCTCGTGGACTTCATCCCTAAGGTCTTTTCTAGCCATCGGACCCAGGTCAACATCTTTATTGGGATCGCCCATTTTGGCTGACTCCATTTTTGATTTGAATGCTTCTAGAAATTCCTCATACACTTCTTCAACAACAATAAATCTTTTGGCGCCTATACAGCTTTGCCCAGCATTGAGCAACCTAGATTCTACACATTGCGCTGCCGCATGTGCGATGTCTGCATCTTCCAAAACGATATAAGGATCACTTCCTCCCAACTCAAGCACCGATTTTTTAATTTGTTTGGCAGCAGTCGAAGCCACAGCAGCTCCTGCAGGTTCACTACCTGTAAGGGTAACAGCTTTTACCAAATCGTTTTCAATGATTGCCTCCACCTGATCGCTCTTAATGAGTAAGGTCTTAAAAGCATTTTCGGGAAAGCCTGCATCGACAAATACCTTTTCGATGTTTAATGCAGATTGTGGTACATTGGAAGCGTGTTTCAAGATGGCTGTATTTCCTGCCATTAAGGTAGGTGCTGCAAATCTAAATACTTGCCACAATGGATAATTCCAAGGCATTACAGCCAGAATTACGCCCATTGGTCTATAACAAATCAAGCTTTTTTGTGCGTCGGTTTCTATCAGTTCGTCGGCTAAAAACTTAGCAGCATTGGCAGCATAATACCTACAAACCCAAGCACATTTTTCTACTTCGGCAATAGAAGACGATAAGGTTTTACCCATTTCATCTGTCATTGTTTGGGCAAAAGCTTGCTTGTTTTTTTCTAAGACATCTGCGGCTTTCATCATATATTTCGCTCGCTCATCAAAACTCGTTTTCTTATAGCTTTGATAACACTCGTCTACTTCTTTAATGATTTTTTTCACCTTACTTGCACTGTGCATAGTATGTGTTTGTAGTTTCTTATTGGTTGCTGGATTTTTGCTGATTATATTTGGCATCTTAGATTTTGAGTTTTGAACTTAAACTTTTAATAAAAGGGAAAAATGTTTAAGAAAAATAACCCTTCAATTCTTCTATCAATTCATTGTTTACATCTGTACTAATGGGCACCTCAAACAGAGCAAGCTCTTTTTCTTTGATAGCTGACTGTAATTGCTTTTTAAATTCCTTGATGCTTGTTGGCTTGTACCCTTTGATATGGAAGCTTTCTGCTAACTTAACAAAATCGGGATTGGTTAAATTGGTTCCATAGTCTTTGCTTTCGTCCATTTGTTGTTTCCACTTAATAAGTCCATAGTTGTTGTCATTCAGGATCAATATGATAAAACCTAAACCCAAACGCTTTGCCGTTTCAATTTCTTGAATATTCATCAATGCGCCACCATCACCCATAATAGAAATGATTGCTTGATCGGGGTTGTTTAAGTTGGCAGCGACCCCGCCTGGCAAAGAAATCCCCATAGAAGCAAGACCATTTGAGATGATACAGCCGTTGGGCGTTTCGCAAGGAAAGTTTCTGGCTATCCACATTTTATGACTTCCCACATCACTGATGACCAGACCATCATCTGGTAGAACTTCTCTAACAGCGTGAAGAACACCAGGTGTATGAAAAACCATCGAATCGTCTTCTTGTTTATAGTTGTTTATGGAAGAATCTATGTTTTCTTTAATGGGCTTGACCCAATCCAAATCAAATTTTAAATCAGACCCCGAACTTAATAGATTCAATGTACCTGCTATGTCTCCAATGATTTCGACTGTTGGATTGTATTCTCTATAAACAGGCGCTTCTTCAAAATCTATATGAACAATCTTTTTTTCTTCACCTACATTCCAATGTAAGGGATCGTATTCTGCAATATCGTATCCAATCGCCAATACCAAATCTGCTTGTTCAAATGCTTCAATAATATAGTCTTTGAACCCAAGACCAACGGTTCCTATGTGGCGAGTGTCGCTTGCAGGAATGGCTCCTTTGCCCATAAAAGTAGACACAACAGGAATGTTGTGCTTTTTGGTAAAAGAACACAATGCACTACTTGCACTGGATCTAATGGCGCCATTACCAGCCAATAAAAGTGGCTTTTTGGACTTTGCCAATAAGGCTTGTACTTCTGTGAGTGCTTCTTTATTCGGAGCAGACCTTCTAACATTTTTTTTGGGCACAACTGTGGAATTGCTTTCTACCATAACTTTGGCAACATCTTCGGGAAGTTCTATATGTGTCGCCCCTGGCTTTTCACGTTCTGCAAATTTGAATGCAGCCCTGACTACTTCTGGTATGATTTCGGCTCTTGAAATAGAGGTTGAATATTTGGTTATTTTACCAAACATTTGCATCACATCAATCATCTGATGACTTTCGTGGTGCATTCTTTTGGTGGACCCTTGACCTGTAATGGCAACCAAAGGCGCTTTGTCTAAATTGGCATCGGCTATGCCTGTTAACAGATTGGTTGCTCCTGGTCCCAATGTTGACAAACAAACACCCGCTTTACCTGTTAATCGTCCTTGAACATTTGCCATAAATGCTGCTCCCTGTTCATGCCTAGTTGGTATAAATTTTATACTCGATTCCTCAATGGCAAAAAGGAAATCTTGGTTCTCTTCTCCAGGAACACCGAAGATGTGTTTGACTCCTTCTTCTTCTAAACATTTGACAAACAATTCTGATGCATTCATATAAGCTGGTTTTTTTATTAAATTTGGACATTGTTGTTTTAATCATCAATGTTGGGGTAATATACAGACTTCTAACTTCAATTGGTATGGCTTGTTCGGTTAAAATTTACTCATATAGATATAGTCGCTTGAAGGACGTAGTAAAATTCGGCTACCCGTCTAAAGTTGCCGAACTGCTTCGTTGCATGTACCCCTCGATCGTAGCGACGAACCGTACGCTCGGGGTACGATTAGTCCGAACCCCGAGCGGAACGGTCCGCCGCTGCGGTCGAGGGGTGGTTTATAAAAAATAATCAGCAACTTTAGACGGGTAGCCTAAAATTCTAATGAAAAAGAACAACTTTAAAAAGATGCTTACAAGTTTTAATTTAGAATGATTATATTTGATTATTAAAAAGGAAAAGCGACTAATTATGATGAATAAATGGGAATTAATTTTATATGTTGTCGCATTTATTGGTTTGGTAGGAATATTCATACCTCTTTTGGACAGCACTTACTGGCTGATTAGGGTGCAGAATTATATTAAGCCTTTTTATTTGTTGTTGGCGACTGTTTTAGTCTGTATCGTAGCTGTATTGTTAATCAATGGTTTTTCGACCACACGTTTGATTGCCCTTATCTTACTTTTTGGGGGAATCAGTCATTGCATTCAAACAATTTTCCCCTACTCTTCATTTTACAAAAAAGAAATTCAAGATGCAGAAGGCGCTTTAATACCTTCTTTGGCACTTTTAATATTTAATGTTTTACAAAAAAACGACAAATATGAATCGCTGTTGGAAAAGGTAAAGGAAGAACAACCAGAAGTAATTTTGTTATTGGAAACCGATAAAAATTGGGAAAATGGGGTTCAATCTTTAAGCGATGATTATCCATTTGTCATAAAAAAAGTACAGGACGATACTTATGGGATGATGCTTTTTAGCAAACATCCATTTCTTAGCAAAATAGTAAGAGAATTATATAAGAGAAACATTCCCTCTATAGAAGTATTGATAGAAAAGGAAGGACAACCTATAAGAATCATGTGTATTCATCCAGAGCCGCCAATGCCTGCTGAAAGTAAGAGTTCCAAACCAAAGGATGTAGAAATCGAAAGAGCTTCTAATCTGATAGATTCAAGAAGCAATTCAGAACTAAAAATTCTTGCAGGAGATTTAAATGACGTTGCTTGGAGTAAATCAGCTAAATTGTTAAAACAAGACACGGACCTAAAAGATCCAAGAATTGGAAGAGGAACATTCAATACATTCCCAACAAACTCTCCTTTTAAAATCCCAATCGATTTGTTGTTTTGTTCTACAGAATTTGAGTTGATTGAAATGAGGGTACTGGAAAACATAGGATCAGATCATCACCCCTTTCTGATAAAACTAAAGTTTCCTAAAAATTAATGACCAGGAAATTTTACGATATTCCAACTTTTTCCATAGTTGCTCCAACAAATTCATTGCCCAAAGCTTGTATGCTGTATTTACCATCTTTGAATTGGTTACTTATATAACCCATAATGTTGCCCAATTCTAAATCATCGATGTTTCCGCCTCTTCTAAAATGACTCACATAAAGCTCACCCACTAGAGTAGTAACAAAACCATTGATACTTGCTTTTATCATAGAATTACCAAACAGTGTTTTTAAGCCCGTACTTTTAGCAATAGACAACGCCAATTCGGTTGCAATACTTCCCGACAAAGTTGAAAACAAAACAGACAGCATAATTCTTGTCTTACTACCTGTGTCGATCCCATAATTCTCAGCGAGCTTTTCAATCATATCCATTTGTATGTAAGCCACCACTGGAATATCTATATAAGGAATGGGAAGTGCAGAAATAGCCGTGGCTTTTCCTGAAGAAGAGAAGATTATTTCGTTGTTTTTTTCTGCAATAGAATTGTCTGAAACAATAGATAAATTATCCATAATTTTTTATTTTTCTTACCTATTTCTCAAGTATATTGTTCGGTTAATAAAATTATTTATTTTGCCATTTTTAGACCATCATCATAATTTTTCAGTTCGATGATATCGGCAGGCATTCCAATTGAAGAGGAAGCCAACGCTTCTATGCATTTACTCTGAGCCATAGATTTTACTTCTGTACCAGAATGCTCTTTATCAAAAGTGTCTATCCATATTTGCACTTCTATATCAACAGTACTCGTATTCAAATTCGTTACATGTACACTGGGTTTCTTTTCCTCAGTTAAGACCCCTGGGATTTTTAGAATGGTTTTTCTAATTATATCTCTCGCCTCATCTATATTGCTTCCATAATCCACTCCTATGATAAAACTCAATCGCATAAAACCGTCTATGGTATAATTGTAAAGGGGATTTTTAATAAGCTGTCCATTGGGCACATAAACATCTTTTCCATCAAATGTTTTAATATGCGTATCTCTCAAACTCATAGCGGTAATCTTCCCTTCCACTTCTCCCGTTTTTATGGTATCGCCTATTCGAAAAGGTCTATCGAATGCCATAATAATACCGGCAAGAAAATTTTCACCTATGTCTTTTAAAGCAAAACCAATCACAAATGCCGAGACACCTGCCGCACCCAGAATACTGCTTGCTATTCCGCCCAATCCTACAATATATAGAAACAGCAATGCAATCAAAATAATATTTGAAATTTTGAAAATACTGCTGAGAAAATTCACCAACAACTTATCGTCGGCTTTTCTTCCAATAAACTTAATAGACTGATTTCTAATAATTCTGGTTATGAACAGTACAATAAAACAAACAACAAAGGCGACCAACAGCTTAGGCAGTAACGCAATTATATCATCATAATAAGCAACGACTTGATCTTTAAGATCTATAATAATATCCATTTTCATTGGTAAAATATTTTTAATGCAGCATACTTACATTTTTCATTCTAAAAATGTTCGTACTATAAAAACCAATATTTTTCAAGTAGAGTATGGCAATCCTATTTCATTTTAAGAAATGATCAAGACAAAACATATTTAGCAATATATGGATTTTGATTTAGGCTTGCTACAATGTGTAAGTTGTGTTAATAAATTTTAGCCTAAGTAGTCTGACAAAAATAACTTAACAATTCTCTGTCATTCTTTTGGTGACTTAATTGTTGTGATTTTTCCACGTAGCTAAGGCTATGCGGTAAAATAACGCCTCATAAGGCACTCAAAATAATTGGCAGTTAATTGTCAACTTATTTTTGTCAGACTACTTACTATAAAAAAACCGTCAACCATTCACCGTCAACCATTCACCGTCAACCGTTCACCGTCTAACCGTCTAACCACAATCTTCTTCTTCAAAATCGGGAAGAACTCCTTGAATCAAATGCCAATTGGTTTGGATGAGTGAGCGAAGTAAGTTTAGCAAATCATCAAGTGAGCCATATAAATCCGCTTCTCTTTTGTATTCGTCGTCCCCAATCATATCTAAGTAAAGTTTATAGCCTTCAAAAATCTTGGTCATCTCATTTGTCTGAATGATAAAAGCATCCATTTGCTCCTTTACGTACTGATCTACAATAGGTTTGGACTTACTGACTATTGGTTTGGTAGAAGTTGGATGATCCAATAAGTTTTCTTCTAAAATTTCTCTATGTTCAATGCAAAAATATTCACATAAAGCAAGAAAGTTTTTGATACTCGGCTCTACCATACTAGACTCATAAGAAGCAATGTTGCTTCTGTTCAATCCTACTACTTTTGCCAAATCAGTTTGTGACAAACCATTCAATCGTCGGAGAAATTTGAGATTTTTTCCAAAATTTGTGGTCATTATTATTTTTTATAATGTATAAGACAAGACAAAATACAACGTTTAATAATAACAATTATATTTTGCACTCTAAAAAATTGAACAACGAGTAGCTAAGGGATTCAACAATTGTTATAAAGTTTGCTGATTATAACGGATTGCGTTGATGAATTAATATTAGCTGTTTTTTACCTAAAATCGGACACTTCGATCGTAGCGACGAACCGTACAATCAGTGTCCTATATCTGAGCCCCAGAGCGGAACGGTTCGTCGCTACGACCGAAGGGCGGTATGATTAGATTTTATCATTATTTTTAGACTATCAACGCAATCCGTTATAATCAGAAAGTTTGGAATTCGTAATTTAGGAGTTTTAATTTATAACTGGCTTCGTTTCAATAAATATTTTTTGAGTTGTAGAGCCTTTTTTCACTGTATTTGATAAAGTATTAAACTCTTATTACAACTTTAGACCTTTTTTGTAATAGTTGCAGTAGTATATATAGAATTAACAAAAAGGAGATTCATTAGAAATATAGAAAAGCTTGCTTTAATAAGTTCATTATTATTAAACACGAACAAAACAAGTTTTTTATCAGTAAAACTGTAAAGTAATTTGTTATGGACAATACTACACTTTCGCATAATATTAAACATTTAAGAAAACATCGTAAAATAAGTCAAGAGAAATTGGCATTGAGTTTGGGCATTAGTAGATCAAATATTGCAGCTTATGAAAGTAAAAATGTAGAACCTCGGCTTGGAACGGTTTTAAAAATCGCTCGTTTGTTTGACATCAACATTAGAACCTTATTGGAAAAGAAACTAGAAAGTGGAGAGGATTTTCCCGCTTATGAATCAAATGCATACGATGACAATTCAGAGGATGGAGAATCATTGGTCATACAAAACGATGAAGACATTGAAATATTTATAAGTAAGTCTATTAAAATTAAAAAAATTCTAGAAGGGTTTAAGGTCTTTTATACTTTTAAACGGAATAATTTAAAAGATAAATCATTTGAAAATTCTAAGCTTGTTTACGATATTGATAATTTTATAAAATTAATGGAACATCTGCTTACTTATAATGAAACCATTATAAAAGCACTCTCAAATAAAAAAACAGTAAATGGATAAATACCATTTCAATATATAACCAACTCTTTATAGTTGGTTATAAATAAAAGAAGCCCATTTCTAATTATAGAAATGGGCTTTTTTATTTAACAATACCAATCCTTACATGAAACTTGTTTTTTTAGTCAAGGATGCTTCTTCAGGATAATTTCTGAGAGAACAGCTGAATTTGTTTTAGAGGAAAAATTTCAGCAGAGAATTGTAAAATGAGTCGGCAAAATATAGATTTTAGGTATGAATTTATATAATCCCACTTTCGTTGCTAAATTTATGAGTTTTTGTTGCACAAATAAAATAAAAAGAGCTTTAAAAATGTAAAATGCATTTAATATTCACATATAAAAATCATATTATCCAATATAAAAGTCCATTAGTTTTACATTTTTATGTTAAAAAATGATTGTTTGTTCAACTTTTATATAATTTTTAGCCACAAAATGTAAACAAATGAAAAAATGTTTGACTTTTATGTACTTTCCTTAAACATTATATAACAATTGTCGTTATACTTATCAAACAAATAATATTACTATGAATTTAGATCAGTTTAATAACAATTACAACGAAAATGCTAGTGCACTGTATAATTTTGCATTAAAATTGACATCTAATACAACAGATGCAGAAGACTTAGTTCAAGAAACTGCATTTAAGGCTTTTAGAGCGATGCATACTTTTAAAGAGAACAGCAACTTTAAAAGTTGGGCTTTTACAATATTAAAAAATACTTTTATTACACAGTATAGAAAAAAACGTAAAAAGTCGATTATCAATGCACCTATAGAAGACTTGGATTTTCTTATTACAAATAGTTATGCAGTAAAAAACGATGCATATGCCCAAATGAGAACCAAAGAAATAAACAAACACATTCAAAAGTTGAGCAGCAAGTGTGAAGAACCTTTCTCACTATATCTTGAAGGATACCAATATGATGAAATTGCAGAACAATTGAACATTCCTATTGGTACGGTAAAAAGTCGTTTGAATTATGCTCGTAATAAATTAAAGACGTCTCTTACTTCTCAGGAAATAATGGCGTAGTTTGTTTTCTAGATTATAAATCGAACAAATTGCTGTGTCAAAAAGTACCATATATACAAATCAAAATAATATAAAAATGAACAATTCAAAAAACACACTTCTGATTTTAACAGGTGCCTTAGCAGGTGTAACTGCAGCATTTTATCTAACCAGCCCAAATGGAAAAAAATTAATTGAGAATGTTCTTGGAAAGAGTGCTGAGTTAAAAAATGTTGTACAAGATCAAGTACATGTTTTATCGCAAGAGGCTAAGCAAACAACACAAAATGCAATGGAGGCTGCAAGCAATAACTTAGCTTCTGCAAAGGAGACTGTTATCTCTACAACCAATTCTGCAAAAGACACTGTTATCTCTACAGCCAATTCTGCAAAAGATGCTGTTGTATCTACTGCACATGACGTTGCTGGGGCTACAGAGAACAAGATAAGTGATTTTCAAAAAGGTGTTGATAAGGCTAAAGAAGTATTGAATAAATCTTAAGTCAATTTATAGCAACTGTCAATAGTGATGCAAAACATCAAACATTTGTACAAACAATTTCAGCAATGATTTTTATTAGTTAAAATGTTACAAGAATTAATAAAACGACTTTATCACTTATCAAATCTCAAACAAACTAGACGACTATGAGCGACATTATGACCGATCTTGGTGAAAATCTAGAGTATGTCAAGACCATTGCACAAAACAAATTAGAACTCAAGAAATTAGATGTTTTAGAAAATGTATCAAATTTAATAGCTTATGCAATTTTGTTTGTCGTTTCATTTATATTATTGGCTGGGTTTGTCATAATAGGATTGATTGGTCTTGTGGTTTGGCTGGCTCATTTATTGGGTTCTTATCCTATTGCCACCTTGATAGTAGCAGGAACATTATTGGTCCTAACCATTTTTATTGTTTTACTGCGAAATCCTTTGATTTTCAATCCAATTAAAAAGAAACTTTTTGCATCAACTTTAAAATCGTAAATTATGGACAACGTAATTCTCGCTAGAAAAAAGAAATTAGAAGAAGAGATTGAAATTGCCAAATCGAGGTTAAAAACAAATTTGGGTAATGTCGATCCTTCGCTGCCCAGTTTAAAAAGTATGGGTATTACTGCTTTCTCTAATACCAGTGTTTTTAATAGATTTGAATCTTTTGGTTTGAGCAAAAAGTACTTTATAGATAAAACACTTAGCTATTTTATTAAATAAGTCTTACAAATCAGGTAATTTTCACGATAAAAGTCGTTATTGTATACACAACAGAGTATTAATTTCAGAAAACATAAAATTACAAGTAACTGATTATTAATAAATTAGTGTTTTGGCATGCTACCCATTTAAAGTTTGGACGTTGCTGAATAAATTTAATTATTATTTTATATAGAAATATTACGTTTGGTTGGAAGTTGGCTCGACTTCCAACCAAACACAGGCGCTTCTAGCTTCGAAACGTCGGACCTTCCCTCTTCCAATCCAATTAATGTTTTGGTAAAACGTAATCATTGGCAAATAAGCACTGTCCAACTTTAGACGGGTAGCCCAACAGAATCGCACCGATACATCACTTGGGAATCAGTAAAGAATAAGTTGCCGATTTGGAGATAAAGATTTTTGATTCATTGTAGGCATTTTTTAAGGTAATAGTAGGACTATTGCCGAAAAAAAATAACGACGAATGTATCAAAAAGATTATCGGTGAAATCGGAAAGTTATTCTTTTTATTAGATAAGGAGTATTTCAATCAGTTCAAATAGTAGTTTACAATAATAGGATATGTCAAAAAATCATCTTTTACAAAACCTAGCTTATTTAATCATCGTTATAATTGGCTTATTGTGGTTACTATCTGTTGGTGCATCTGTTATTCTTCCATTTATTTTTGCAACCTTTTTTGCTATTTTTCTTTACCCTATTGATCGTTTTGTATTAGACAAAATTCACATTCAGTGGTTGTCCATTGTCCTTACCTATCTCTCTATATTAACACCTATTTTTATTATTGTGGGCTTGTTTTATTTACAAGTTACCAACATCATTGAATCTCTACCAGCGATTGGGGAGACTTTGAAACAAGGACTTGATCAAGTTCTAGGAAAAGCGCAAGAAAAGGCACCTTTTTTAAAATTGGATCGAGATAAGATTTTGAGTAGCTCAACTATGAGTGGTCCCCTCAATATTATTAGTCAAGGGATTATCTCAACGACAGGTATCTTGGCAGCTTCTGCATTGACATTCATTTATTCTTTTTTTATTTTATACTATAGGAAAAGTTTCAAAAGATTTATAATCTATCAATTTAAGAAAAGTTCAAGACTAGATATAAAAGAAACACTTACCGAAATCAAAGAAACCATCCAATCATATATTAGAGGCTTGGGTATTGTTATGATCATACTCTCTGTGTTGAACACATTGGGTTTGTATATAATAGGCATAGATTATCCACTGTTTTGGGGAATATTGGGAGGAATACTTGCTATTGTTCCCTATGTAGGAACAATGATTGGAGGATTATTGCCTTTTTTATATGCTATGGCAACGACTGACCAAACATGGCAACCCGTAGCTGTAATAACTTATTATTTCCTAATCCAACAAATAGAAGGCAATTTTATCACCCCCAAAATTGTCGGAGACAAAGTCAATATAAATCCGCTGGTTGCCATTTTATCGCTTATATTTTTTGGTTCTTTTTGGGGTGTTGCTGGGATATTGCTGGGTTTACCCATTATTTCTATTGTACGAATCATATTCTCTCAATTTGAAAACACCAAGCCAATTGCGCTTCTTATGAGCAGCAATGTACACGAAAAATCAGAGAAGTTTAAGAGTTTGGCAGAAGCCAAATCGAGCTAAATATCATCCTTGATTTTATCTAAAACTTGTTGGTACTTCTAGTGCTTCATCCAGTTAATTCTGTCGGTTGATTTTGCGATATTTTACGTTGACCTTCGTTAAAAATACTCGGCGTATCGCTGTTATGTCGAAGTGTCGAACCACTCCGTTTTTCGCCTTGTTCAACGTGAAAATCTCATCAAAACCTACCCAACACTATTAACTTGATAAAGCACTAGTGGTATAACCACTAGACATAAAAAAAGCATCTACTGTACTTACAATAGATGCTTTTTCATTCTTCGTAAAATGTCTGTAACATTAAATGTGAGACAAGAAACATTGGGCTTTTATATCTTAATTTTTCACTTTTCTACAAAGTTTTAAATCTGGCGTCTCCTCTAACTAATAGCTACTTTCTTTCTCCAGAATTTTTATTCTCCTCATAAACACCCAACTGCTTTTTGAGATCACGTCTTGCAAAGAAAATGCGGCTTTTGACGGTGCCCAAAGGCAAAGTAAGGGTTTCTGCTATCTCTTGATACTTAAATCCTCTATAGTGCATCATAAAAGGAATGCGGTATTCTTCACCCAATTCTCCAATTGCCTTCATGATGTCGTTCATCATAAAATTAGCCTCCGAACGATTGGCTGTAACGGCTTTTGTTGCACTACTATTAATTAGATAAAGATTGGCAGTAGAATCAATTATCGTCTTATGCTTGCTTTTTCGACGATAATTGTTGATAAAAATATTTTTCATTATGGTAAACATCCACGCTTTAAGATTGGTCCCTTCTCTAAATTTATCTTTATTAACCAAAGCTCGATAAACGGTTTCTTGGACTAAGTCGTTTGCCGCTTCATAATCGTGGGTTAAATTGATAGCAAAAGGACGAAGATTGCCCGTCAATGCTATTATGGACGTAGAAAAATCTGAATTTGCCATAGTTTAGATGGGTTTTGTTTAATGATTGATGCACAAATATAGTATTAATATTTAATTGTTCAATATTTTTAACATTTTGTTAAACAGAATTTCTTTTTCACTCTATAAAAACTGCTTTTTGTAAAAAAAACAAACTTTAAATATATAATTTTCAGCGATCATAACGTACATGTTTTTGTCTTTTAAGCACATTAACCCTTAACTATCTGACTTATAGATATTTTTATTTATTTATATGATAATTATCAATAATACAAAGCCACTATTAAAGGTTATAAAAACAGACTTTACATCAACTAAAAGCCCCATATTGTAGGCACCATTGTCCTAATTTTATCTTTCGTTAAACAAAGCATCCTTTATATTCCTTATTAAAGTAAAATATTTTTGAGTATGACTCAATCTGAACAAATACTAAAAACAAGAAACCTCCGGTTAACAAAAAGCAGGGCTTCTGTTTTAGATTTTTTTCTCGAACAAAAATATGCTGTCCCCCACTCCGACATTGAAATTGAACTAGATGGCTTAGATCGGGTAACCATTTATCGTACACTAAATAGTTTCTTGGAAAAGGGATTGATTCACGAAATCAATGATGGAAGTGGTGCCCTTAAATATGCCATTTGCAAAGAACATTGTATAGATGGAAAGCATTTAGACAACCACGTTCATTTTAAATGTACTCGCTGTGGTCAAACAAGCTGCCTAGAATCCATTCACATCCCTAAAATAGAACTCCCTCAAGGCTATACCATCAAAAACGCCAGCCTATTGATGGAGGGTATTTGTACAGAATGTAATGGGTAGGGATTTAGGTCTAAAAGCAAACAGTCCAAAAGTGAGCAAAGCGAACGGTCTAAAAGCAAAGCCGAAGGCAAGCGGTCTATAAGCGAAACGGTCTAAAAAACAAACCGTACCTCTTTCAAATCAAAAAACCGAATATTTCCTTCAACTGCTAATTTCAGCAGACCCCGCTCCCCAATTCCTAAAAGAGTAGCTTTTGTTTTAATGCCACCTATTTCAAAGTAGCGTTCTTCTCCATAACCCAATAATTTATTGAGATAAGCCCCGTGCAACGATTCCTCTGTGTCGTTCATCATAACAGTATACCAATGTTCCAAGCGACGACAAATTGCTTCCATTATATACTTGCGATTGCGATTGATGCCATCAATTAATCTCAAGGAACTTGGATTTAGCAGCCCTTTTGGGAAAATTATTTGATTTATGTTAATACCTATTCCCAAAATTGCGTCAAATACAATAGAACCTTGACTAGACAGTTCTATTAGAATACCGCCCAATTTTTTATTTTTGTAATAAATATCATTGGGCCACTTTATAAGAACAGACTTATCCAATTCGTTGGACAATGCTTCTACTACAGAGAGGGAAACAATCTGATTGAGTTTAAAACTTTGGTTGTGCGAAAGCTGTAATTCATTTAGGTAAATACTCATTGCAATATTTTCACTCTTATTGCCCAACCAAGTACTGCCTCTTTGTCCTTTACCACGACTTTGGTAATCGGTATGCAAAACAGCACCCGAAGGAACTTTTTTTTCCTTTACAAGCTTATGTAAGAGGTCATTCGTGGATTCGGTTTCTGCTTCAAAAAAGCAAACCTTTCCTATCCAATTTACGTTTTTAAGATGATCCATTCGTATATTTACAGAAGATACTGTTTTAACTTGAGCTTAGGTTTTTATTAGGGTTTTACAATTATGGTTGTTTTATAATAAAAAATCCCGACATCCTTTGGTCTCGAAGTTTTAATAAATTAAAGAAACACAATATTAAGGAACAAAATTTTTAACCATTAGAGATTATTCTGAAATTTTTCATTTAAAAATGTGGGTTATCAACAAACTTGTCCACATTCCTTTTTTTATTCAGAATTAGGTCTATTAAATTAAACAAACTTTTGACAGAAACACAATTAATTTCTACTCCAGTTACTGCTACTCAGTTGATGAACAACGTGGTTGAGGCGATAGCAGAAAAGAAAGCCAAAGACATTGTCGTTCTCGACTTAAAACACATACCGGAAGCGGTGTGTCAATATTTTGTAATTTGCCATGGTACTTCTACTACTCAAGTAAAAGCCATTGCAGACTTTACTACTTTTGAAATAAAGAATAACCTTCAGGAATATCCACTGAGTGTGCAAGGAGGATCAAATGCGGAGTGGGTATTGGTAGATTATGCAGATGTTGTCCTTCATGTTTTCTTGAAAGAGAAACGTGAATTCTATCAACTAGAGGAACTTTGGAGCGATGCTAAGATCATCAATTACGATGAAGATGGCAATGTCATAGATTAGGTTCTCTGATTAAAAAAGGCGTCATGATAAAATTTCATTGATAAAAATGCTCAAAAAAGGGTATTTAACAATCAATAACACCCTTTTTTCGTTCGTACTTAAACTATTATTAGTAAAACATTGTATCAATAAGACATTTGGGTATCTGAGAACTACTCAAGCTCATATAATTAACAATTTACTCAAACAATAAATGTCAGAAAACAAAAAGAATAATAAAGAAGGGCAAGACAAAGAGCCCAAACAACGTCTGAGTCCCTATTGGATTTATGCGCTCATTCTTATGGCCATTTTGGTCATAGTTGGATTGCCCAACTTTACTTCTCAGAAAAGTGAATTGAGTGAGCATGATTTTTTCACAGAATTAGTGCCCAGCAAGGATATCAAAAGTGTTGTTATCGTCGATAGAAAATTTGTCAAGGTCTTCTTAAAGGAGGAAGCCTTGAAAAAAGAGACGTATACTAAAGTAGCTAAGAACAAATTGGACAAACCCAATCCGGGTCCTCATTATACAGTTCCTATTGTAACCGATTATCAGACTTTTTCTACGAAGTTGGATCAGGCACAGGCGAGTAACAATTTGACAAATGTAAAAACAGAAACCTCCTCTAATTGGGGTGCCAATCTGATGTACATTTTGCCTTTGTTTATCATCTTGGCTATTTGGTTGTTCATTATGCGTCGTGTAAGCGGCGGAATGGGCGGTCCTGGTGGTCAAATTTTCAATATAGGTAAGTCTAAAGCAACCTTGTTTGATAAAGACACTCAAGTTAATGTAACCTTCAATGATGTTGCTGGTCTGGATGAAGCCAAAGAGGAAGTAATGGAGATTGTCGATTTTTTGAAACAACCTCAAAAGTATACCAGTCTTGGTGGTAAAATTCCTAAAGGTGCCTTACTAATTGGCCCTCCAGGAACAGGAAAAACCTTGCTTGCCAAAGCAATGGCTGGGGAGGCGAAAGTGCCTTTCTTTAGCATCTCTGGTTCCGATTTCGTCGAAATGTTCGTTGGTGTTGGTGCATCTAGGGTTCGAGATTTGTTTAAGCAGGCTCGTGAAAAAGCACCTTGTATCATCTTTATTGATGAAATTGATGCCATTGGTCGTGCTCGTGGTCGTAATGTGATGCAAGGAAACGATGAGAGAGAAAATACGCTTAACCAGTTGTTGGTAGAAATGGATGGCTTTAGTAGTAAAAAAGGAATCATTATGATTGCTGCTACCAACCGCCCAGATGTATTGGATTCTGCTTTATTGCGTCCTGGTCGTTTCGACAGACAAATTGCGATTGGTCGCCCTGATATTAAGGGTAGAGAAGCAATTTTCAAGGTCCACGTTAAGCCGCTTAAAGCTGCAAAGGATTTGGACATCTTAAAAATTGCTGCACAAACACCTGGTTTTGTAGGTGCCGATATCGCCAATGTTTGTAATGAGGCTGCATTGATTGCTGCTCGTAAAGGAAAGAAAGAAATCGATCTTAAAGATTTCCAAGATGCCATTGATAGAAGTATTGGTGGATTGGAACGTAAGAATAAAATTATTTCACCAGAGGAAAAAGAAATCATTGCTTATCACGAAGCAGGTCATGCTATTTGTGGTTGGTATCTGGAACATGCCGATCCTTTATTGAAAGTAACAATTGTTCCTCGTGGTATTGCAGCATTGGGTTACGCTCAATATGTTCCAAAGGAACGTTATTTATATAATGGCGAAGAACTCGATGATCAGATTTGTATGTTGTTGGGTGGTCGTGTTGCCGAAGACATCATTTTCGGGAATGTGTCTACAGGTGCACAAAATGACTTAGAAAGAATTACCAAAATGGCATACAATATGGTAACGCTTTATGGTCTAAACGATAAAGTTGGTAACATTTCCTTTAACGATACGAAAGGAGAATATAATTTCCAAAAGCCTTACTCTGAATCTACTGGAGAAATGATTGATGATGAAGTTCGTAAAATCATTGAAAGTGCTTACCAAAAGACCAAGGTATTGTTGATTGAACGAAAATCTGAATTGGTAACCATTGCCAAAGAGTTGTTGGACAAAGAAATTTTATTCAAAGCTGATTTAGATCGCTTAATTGGTCGTCGTCCAAGTGAAGTACTTGAGGAAGAAAGAGCCGCTGGTAAAAGAGCCAAAAAAACAAACATCATAGAAGAAATTGAAATTGATGATGATCTTCCGACTGGCAAGGGAGATACACCTGATGATGAATAAGTTTTATAAAAAACGATGATTAAAAACCCCTCTGTTAAATTGATTTTAGCAGGGGGTTTTCTTTTTGAACCATTAAGAAGTGAGTCTGCTCTAAAAAGAGCAATAATGAAAAGTTTCTGATTATATAGTCCACCAAGAGTAGATTTGTGAATTTTGACCGCATCGGCTGTCCGATTGATTTTTTTCCGACTCACTTCGTTGAAAATACTCTGGTGCGTTTTTCGTCCCAGCGGGGAACCGCTTGTCAGTCTAAAAAATAACTTCGCCAACTTTTCACAAATCTATCCTTGGTGGACTATAAATAACTATTTGTTAACAGTAAAATGAAGAATTCGACTTCAAATCGCTCCCCTCAATCGCAATGAATAACCCTTATGTTCAGTATACATAATGTATGCCCCAAGCAATTAGCATCAAATTAATAAGACAACATTAAATTCTCCGTGTTTCTTGGCACTTCTTAAAACCTTTCAAAATTGGACACCTCGGTCGTAGCGACGAACCGAGGGGCATGTTTAAGGATAAGAAATCACCTGCTCCTAATTTCGGTAGCTATATAGAAGTACTTACCTTCATGCAAGTCTGTGAAATGTTTCACGTGAAACATTAATGCTAAAAAACCCTAGACAAAACACTAATTGTTTCACGTGAAACATTTCACAATAAGCAAAAACAAAGATAAAAGTACACAATCCCTTTGTTTGTGCTAATTTTGTGTTTAAAAGCTATAAAGAGCGAATATGTTTAAAGAATACGATGTTATAGTAGTTGGAGGAGGTCATGCTGGTTGTGAAGCTGCTGCTGCTGCCGCAAATTTGGGTTCCAAGGTATTACTCATTACAATGAATATGCAAACCATTGGGCAAATGTCTTGTAATCCAGCTATGGGTGGCATTGCTAAGGGGCAAATAGTAAGGGAAATAGATGCTATAGGCGGTTATTCAGGTATGGTAACCGATAAATCAATGATTCAGTTTAGAATGCTGAACAAATCCAAAGGTCCTGCGATGTGGAGTCCAAGAGCACAAAACGATCGAATGATGTTTGCGCAAGACTGGCGTATTAGACTAGAACAAACACCTAATGTAGACTTCTGGCAAGAAATGGCCATTGGTTTGATTGTAGAAGATAAACGGATTATTGGGGTTGAAACTCAATTGGGAATGGAAATCAGGGCTAAGTCGGTTGTTTTAACCAATGGTACTTTTTTAAATGGCATCATCCATATAGGAGAGAAACAGTTTGGTGGTGGAAGAATGGCAGAAAGATCGTCTGTTGGTCTGACAGCACA
>ENA-ORXT01001847-ORXT01001847.1-marine-metagenome-genome-assembly--contig:-NODE-1847-length-27027-cov-4.834174_pt1 | contig 27027 bp, 15 predicted proteins | sample MGYA00237868_ERZ511482 | MGnify/ENA metagenome assembly ERZ511482
TCAGAAAGCTGATCCATTATTTCGCGCTCAACGACCACGTCCAGTGCGGTAGTCGGCTCATCCATAATGATTAATTGCGGCTTTAGCGCTAATGAAATCGCGAGCACTGCACGCTGCCTCATCCCACCACTAAATTGGTGTGGATACTGGTTGAGACGATCGGGATGTATACCCACAATCTTTAGTAACTCGCCTGCTCTATCCTGCAACTCGTTACGATTCATTGTTGGGTTGTGCGCGCTTAAGACATCACAAACCTGTTCGTTGATAGAAATAACTGGGTTCAAGCAATTCATCGCGCTTTGAAAAACCACACTGGTTTCTTTCCAGCGAAATCGTCGCAACTCCTCGTCGTTAAAAGCCAGTACGTCTTGACCCTTATACAGCACTTCGCCTTCGGCAATTAGTGCAGGTGGCTTATGCAATTTAGCCAATGCAAACGCCAAAGTACTCTTGCCACAGCCCGACTCTCCTGCAAGTCCAACTGTTTCACCCTTATTAATCGTGAAGCTGACTCGATCAACCGCACGCAGGCGAGTATCGCCAACTAAATATTCAACGCTCAAACCGCGAATGTTTAACAGTGGTTCTGCCTGCTGATTAGCATTTTCAATCATACCGTCGACACCCCACCCTGATTTTGTCTCTTAGTAGCAGCGAGCTTTTCTCTACGTTGAGCTTCCAACTCATCATTCAATTTTTTCCAGCGTTTTAGGTTTTTACTGCCTTTTAACTGCGGATTACTGACCTGATCCATCCCCATATTAAATAGCGTCAAACCACCTGCAAAAATAGCAATAGCAATACCCGGTACAATCGCTTCCCACCAAGCGCCAACAATTAAAGCAGAGCTGTGTTGCGCCCATTGCAACATGGTTCCCCATGAAATAACGGTGGGGTCACCTAAACCAATAAATTCCAAAGCGGCCTGCCCCATTACCGCTCCGAGTGCGGCACCCGCAAAAGTACCCACAATTAGCGACACCATGTTGGGTAACATTTCTACCAAGACGATACGCCACCTGGACTCGCCAATAACCTCAGCAGCGGTGACAAACTCCTTCTCTCTAATGGATAAGGCTTGAGCTCGAAGCACGCGGGCACCTCCGGCCCAACCAAATATCCCAAGAATAAGCGCGATCGATAAAGGTCCTACCTGACCAAGGAAGGTAGCCAACACGATAATCATTGGCAAACCGGGCATCACCAAAAACACATTGGTTACAAACATTAAAAAGGAATCAACTTTGCCGCCCACATAGGCAGAGGTAATACCGACCAAAACGGCAATAATAGTCGCTAGCAAACCCGCTCCAAAGGCAACCAACAAGGAAATTCGTCCGGCATAAATCACTTGGCTAAGCACATCCTTACCGGAACGTGTTGTACCCAAAATGTATTCTGCACTGGGTGGCTGATGACCACGTGCTACGCGTTTATTGGCATCGTAAGGCGTAATCCACGGTGCGAGGACGCTTAGTAATACAAACACTAAAACAATAGTAGTGCCCACCGTAGCGGGCGTATTACCTTTAAAGAATGACAGTAAATTTTTCATCAGTTAAGCCTAAGCAGTAAAAGTAATTATTGTTTACGTAAACGAGGGTCAAGCCAGAAGTAGGCTAGGTCAGCCAAAAAATTGGCGGTCAATACACAAACGACAATGATCAACAGGAGGCCTTGCAACAAGGGATAATCACGACCCGCAACTGCGCCTAACATCTCATTACCTAAACCGGGATAGTTGTATATCAGCTCTATAAGCAATGCACCCGCAACCACAAAGGAAAGCGCCATAGCGACTGCGGTTACCACAGGCAATGCGGCATTGCGCGCGGCATAGTTCACCATGACGCGTCTCGTAGACAGACCTTTGGCCTTGCCCATGGTGATGTAATCTTCACCGAGTGTATTGATCATGCTATTGCGCATAAGGAACAGCCAGCCACCAATCCCAGTAATCACCATCGTAATCAGTGGTAATGCGGCGTGATAAGCAACACTCAGAAAGAACGCCAGTGTCCAACCCGCATCAATATCAGGGTTGTAACCATAGCCGACAGGAAACCAATCTAGTACCACCCCTAAACCAAATAGAATCAGCATGGCTGACACCATTTGCGGGAACGCACCAACAAATGCCAAGGTAGGGGCGACCATCGAATCAAACTTACCCCCACGATTGTAAGCCGCAAAGATGCCAAAGGAGATACCGATGAATAAGCTAATAAGCGTCGCAGTCCCTGCTAGAAACACCGTCCAAGGCAAAGCGCCAGCAATTATTTCTGTCACAGGTGTCGGATAATAAGTCAGAGAAGGTCCAAGATCGCCACTGAAAATACCTTTAACATAGTCCCAAAACTGCACATGCCAGGGACCTGCTACAAAACCGAACTGCTCTTTTAGCACGGCCATTTGCTCAGGCTGTATCTTGCCTTGTGCAGCAGCAAACATGATTTCAAATGGATCCCCCGGCATCATCCGAGGAAGTACAAAGTTAAAGGTAACCGCGACCATGAAGGCTGCTATATAAAATAGCAACCTACTCCCCAAAAATCTTCCCATGACTCTCTACCTTACTTTTGGTACAGGCTGTTAATCATTAATACACGTGAACCATCATCATAGAAACGTGGATTAACGTATGGGTTCTCTGCGGTTGGCCAGCCCTCAAATCGCTTGGTGCTGTACTGATACCACTCAGGATTTGAAAATATCGGAATCATCATCAAATTCTCTGCAAAAAACGCCTGCAGCTTGGAACTAATCTCACGTTGACGACCTAAGTCAGCCGTTTGAATAAACTCATCCAACAAGCTGTCCATCTCTTCGCTATGGATACCGTGGTTGGCCTGTAAAGCGACACCTTTCCCTTTTGTATGAAGCACGTTCTGGTAGAAAGTATGTGGCGTTGCACCAATATCTGTCCAAAGAATACCGGCGTCATAATCTGCACTTTTAAACTTTTCTATTTTCTGACCAATCTCCATGGTGCGGATTTGCGCATCGATACCCACTTCCTGAAGGTACTCAGTCGCCATTTGCACCGTCTGCATCCAGTCAGTCCAACCATTGACCACCATTATTTCGATCTTGGCTTTGCTGCCATCAGGGTTCTCACGCTTACCATCACCATCGGTATCTTTGTATCCAGCTTCGTCTAGCAATGCCTTCGCTTTTTCAGGGCTGTATTTATTTAGGTAATCATATTTCGCATTCACTTCATCGTCATACCACTTTGCGTAGAAGTTACCAATTCCTGTAATGTGTGGATTCTCTGAGGCATAACCATAAGTGGCAAGGTCAACAATCTCAGGGCGGTTCAGCGCCATACTAAAAGCTTGGCGGAACGCTAGGTTGTCCATCGGCTTACGCTTAGTATTAAGGAAGATGCCAACGGTTGGACCCGCTGGATACCAAAAGTGATTATTTTCCTTATCTTCTGCAACAAAGGTCTTCTCAACGTCAGGGATAAAGTTAGAACCCCAGTCAATTTCGCCGCGTATTAGCGCCACTTGCACTTGGTCATTACCCTTAAACTGCTTTAGCTTTAAGCAGTCAATATTCGGTTTACCGGCTTCCCAGTAATTCGGGTTGCGGCAAACAATCACTTGCTGTGGTTTAAAGTTCTTAATTTCGGTTAGTGGACCACTACCGACTGGCTTTTTATTTCTAAACTCAGCATGATTTTCTTCTTTTGACCAAATGTGCTTTGGCACAATGTAATGAGCGGCGATGACACCGTGCACGCTTGAATCAGGCGCTGCTAAGGTAAATTTTATGGTACGGTCATCTATTGCTTCCACACCCGTCAGCTTTGGCTTGTCGCCGGTCCAAAGTGACACCACATCAATCTTAGCGTCTTTCTTTGCCATTTCGTGTGAGAACACCACATCTGCTGTTGTTAGTGGTTTTCCATCAGACCACTTAAGTCCTTCACGTAGCGTGAAAGTAACCGTTTTGAGGTCGTCAGAGAATTTATGTGATTCTGCAAGGCGGTACTCAACTTTGTTTTGTAAGGTATTGTGAAACAGCATTGGCTCATAAATAAAACCACGAGCTGGATTGGCACCCGCCTGCTGAGTATACGGATTAAAGTTTTCAATTAAGGTATTTGCAATGACCGGCCCGGTCACTGTTCCACCTTTTTTTCGCTCTTCAGCCTGCGCTGCTGGCGATAAAAGTATTAGGCCTGATAGAAAACCTAGCAAGATACGATTCATTTTTTCCTCCACCCACTCTGTGTAAATTTAGCGATAGTAATGTAGCAATATAGCCATTGTGCTAATGCTTGGAATATCCATAGTGCTATATAGCACTATGGATATTATTTCAACGACTGTCAAGCAAAAACCTGATTCAATCTAGTCTTTGAATAGCAAATCACTAGTCAAATTCAGGGTAATACGTTTAATTTTTCCTGTGTGTTTAAAGATTTCATCACTTAACTCAGGTGACAGAACCAGTTCATCAAGATGTTGCTGCGTGCCATCGGCAAACTCAATGTCTACACACGGCTGCTCCTGCTTATCTAGTACATACACAAAAGGAATTTGGCACCATGTAAACGCCAGACCTGATGCAGGAACCGTTAGGGTTTCTTCGACTCCAAACTTATTAATGTAAGCAAATTCTGCAGCATCACTTAGAAATTCTTTAGCTCTCAGCAGACTAGTATCAATCTGAACTTGTCCATGGTTTACACGGATTCCTAGCTCAGCGAAACGGGTTAATACTTCTTCCTTAACCTGCCCCGTCATACCGGGTTGCTGTGCGCCAGCATGCTTAGGCGTGTGTGAATAAGGGTCAGTTGGGAAGGCCCCATACTCTACGGGTGTTTTGTTAAAACCTATGCCTTCACGAATTCGGTAATAGAGCTGACCTAGTCGTTGCACTAGCACCTCATCAACATTTTGATTTTTCGCTTCAAGATAGTTTTCTTGCGCAGCTAACAGCAACTTTGACACCATGTGCCAATAAATACTGCCGAGCCCTTCAAAACCAAACATACCACCTGAGCGGCCTGTAAATTCTTTATGGTTAAACACCGTCTCATACAGTTCATGCAAGTCATCTCGCAGTGACTCATATTCAACACCGTAAGTAGCCACTAACTGATCAACGATTTGATCAAGGTCCGCCTTATTGGTCAGTGCTGCATTGAAGTGGTAGTTACCTTCAACATCTTTCTCTAGCAGGCTGCTTTCACGAAGTGCAAATAATGTTTGCAGTGATGGGTAAGCATCAATTTGTGATTGTGAGAGGCAGTTTTTTTCAAAAAAACCAGGCAAATCACGGTCAGGATAAAGAATAAACGTATGCTGATCAGGCCTATATAAACTGGTCTCATACAATGATTCAAGCATATCGGCCGCTTGATCCAGAGGCAGTGCACCAGAGCTAAGTGCTGCCACCTGCCCCTCTAACATCGGGTAAAGGTGATCAACCTCAAGCGCGCCTTGCTTCAAATTAAGCAAATTGTAAGCGTGATAAAGCCCATCATCTCTTCTGTTGTTTTCAATACACACGTCTATGACTTGAAGTGCGCTGGTAAACAGCTGCTGCACACGCGCTATTGTCTGCTCAGTTTTCCCTGCTAAACCATGGGTATAAACAGCTGAACGATAACGATCAGAGGACTGCTGTAATTTCTCAAAAATACTCAGTCGAGTTTCAGGTGTTAGTGCGCCGGCTTTGTATTGAGCGGCCGCAAAAATCAAAACGTCAGTCGTTTCATTTAACCACGTTGACACTTCGTTTGATAATTCAAACGATGCGGTTTCTGATTGTAATAATGACTGCAAAAAGCTGATATGACGGCGCAGGTAATTAAGTGTGACCATCGACAAGCCTTGACCCACTAGCGCGTTATTGGCGTCGTTCCACTCAGGACGCTGTGTATTTAACCAAATGCCGCCATCAGGCACCAAATTACTCAACTTACACAAGACGGGGATTAGGAGCTTTTCTAGCAGATTAACTTGATAAACCTGCTCGCTATCATCGAGCAGCAGCTTACCATCAGCCCCTATTTTACTGACCCTTCGATCTATGGATTCTGATAGATCATGATCATAGTCGACTGTCTCTTTTGGGTTCTCACACATCGCTGCAAAAGGTTTAATCCGATACGGCACATTGGCATAGCAATAGATGGGGTGCCTAAGTAACTGCTTGAGTCGTCCGGGGTGAAAATCAGCCGACAGCTCTAGCAGCTTTAACAGATAGATAATCTGATGATCACCCCAGTAACCGATATAACTCCAAGGGTCATCTTTTTCCTGAACTTCCCAGTCGATTCCCTGCTTGGTGATGCGATAAGGATTGTAGCCATCAACGGTCGTTGCATTCACAAACTTAGCGATGATGTTCTCGATGAACTCAGGATAGCTAAATAACAACGCCTCCCAATTCTGAAAAATATCCCGCCAATTTCCCTGATAAGACAGTAATGGGTTGCCCTGCTCATCTTTAAGCTTGATGGCAAATTCATTCCATGGACGGCTTGGATCCCCATGACGTCGGCCAAAGGTAATCGGCAAATATTCGCAAGCTAAGCGCTCAAGCGTTAGGTCGCCGGTTTGTTTAATAGTCGCCATGAAATCGACCAATTCCATCGACGCGGGGTTAGCCGCTAACTGAACGTTATGTTGCTCATAAACGGGCGCGTTAAAATGACGCAGCATGGCAATAAAATCAGCTTGATCAATGCTGTATTGCTTATCAAAAACACCCCCTCGCATGCTGTTAAACAGTACGTTAGCGTAATGATGCACACTGACATTTTCCTCAGCGGTGACCTGAAAACCGTCGACTGCGGCAATAATGTGTTCAAGGTTGGCTGAACCAGCAGCCACTGATTGTTCTATTGCTTGTTGGATATTATCGCTTGTTAGCAACTTTTGGCGCAGCGCGACAACCTGAGTCTGTGTTTGCTCAACATTAGCGATAAACTGCCATGACTTAGACTGATTAGGGCCCAGCTTGAAACTACTGTTAACTAGGTATGCACCACGAATCCCACGAACATGCGTTTCGGTCTCAAGTGGTAGACCGGCGCGAAACGCATTGAGCTGGTTTGTTGATAGCAATGTAACGGCATCATCAATACCTGTAGAAAACACGGTATTAGCCCACATTGATTCGGCAGGCGCCGCTCTATCGCTGATGCCTGAGTAAAGAGTAAAGGACCCGATTCCTGTTTTAGGGTCTAGCTCGTTCCATTTATACGCATTGACCAGGTTACTAGCATTGGTTTGAATTTCGCGCGGCGTTGAGCCAGCGACGATATTTTGTAAACCATCAAGCATCTCGATTTTGGCGGGTTTGCTAGCAAGATTTTCAAGTTCGCATTGACGCACAAAACCAAACTCATCCGAGCTCGCCCAAGTATATCTAAAAACTAATTGAAGGCTATGGTTCACCTCTTCGAAACATAGCTTGTTACCCAGCGTATTTTTGTAAAGGTTTCGCGTTAATTCGTAAAGATCGGTATGAGCTTCGTTGAAGGGCTCCCAATTGACAGAGCGACCTTGCTGCTGAACGTTCAAAATTGTTTTAGGCCCCGTGTGAGGCGCACTTTCCTCAACTTTATCGACAGGCCCGTAGGGAAATAATGCCAGATCGGGTGATACTCGACCGGCTGTTAAGCCACCATTTGAAGAAACAAACAACCAATGATCACTGTTAGACACCACACTGATAAAAAACGCAGGCATCTTATCGACATTGCGAATCGCGTAGAAGCGTTCATTGTCTCTTGTAATGAATTCACCATGAGCAGTTTGAGGTGGCATTGAGGTATCTTCACCATGAGTTGTAACAGCTTGCAGACCCATCTCTTTGGTATCTCCCTAGAGCAATATTTCAGAAATTAAAAACAAATATGCACCGACCCTTCTCAGAAAGATCGATGCACATAGGGGAGGAACGCTTAGTTAGTTTTTCTTGTTAATGTTGTGGTATTGGTATCATAGACATAGCCCCAACCATCAAGTGCTTGCACTGCCGCGGCGCGATCAGCAAAAAGCTGAGTAAGCCCACCTGAAGGCGTTATTAAACGATCACCAACAAAATTTCTCAATAAAAAACTATTCTGGTTAGCATCGAAAGTAACGGACCCAAAGAAATCATCTAAGACCGCACGATAGGCTCTGATAGCCTGATCTTGGGCTAACGTACTGCCTTCTTGCACAAAGATTCTGTGCAAGCTATCGGCGGTATAAAACTGATTTTCACCCTGAGCATCCCTTGCATGAGCGGTCGCCCAAAGGTAGAACGCAGATAAAGGCGAAGGCACAGCATCAGCTAATTCAAATTTATTAGCGCCGTTAATCGCAGAGCGCGCATAAGGATTGGCAGGGTCATAAAGTACGCAGTTCTCATCACCCACACCAATATCAGGGCAATACAAAGATGTTAATGGCCCTGTTGGTAACTCGACAGTATTGACCACTTGCCCATTATCTGATGCAGCGTCACCACAGCCAGTAAGTGCAACTAACACAAATGAGGCCATAAATGCGCGACACGCTTTAGACGTTACCGAATGAGAATACTGATTTATTAATGCGTTCATAAGTAATACTCCTAACACTAAGCTTAAAATTTATATTCAAAAAAAGTTTGAATTTCAAGCATATGATCGTTTTTACCATCTTGGTAATAAGTAGGATCAGAGTTTTCATCTAATGTGCGGTACAAGGCTTTAACCCCGACTTTACTGGCATTTTTCTCTTTGACCCCTCTGCCTAACAACCTGGTGTAACCCAATTCAATGTGCTCAGGGTACTTAAAGTTGAACTGGCGCTCATAGTCATACCGACCCCAAGCATCCTTTTTATAAGTGGCTGACAAGATGTGTTTATTATTGAGGATTAATTTACCTTGCAAGCTATAGTATTCCGTCGCTTCAGCTGGCAGTCCTGTTGGCTGCTGCTTTCCAGCTTCAAGATTAAACACGGACTTATAACCAGCCTTATGATTAAACACCATTTTGCTCTTAAGCAGCCAAAGATCATCAGCTTCTAAACCCGCTCCAAATGTAGCGTTTCTTTCGCCTTCATCGAAGTAGAACAGCGCTGCATCGGTCGCTTGATTATAACGTGTCGCAGTTAAACCAACATTAAATGCAAATTTGGCATCTTCGCGAACATCGTTATCCCAGTCATAAAAATAAGTGCCTGGCGTTGGATCATAAGTCAGGTAGATTTCAGCTGACTTAGCTGCGCGATTACCTAATACCGCAAATGGATCATCATCGGTATTACGAACGTCTATCCCCGGGATTAAGGTTGTTCCATCACTGATTGGATTGATAGTTGGGTTCGCATCAACAATATTGTCGCGATAAAGCAGCCGAGGAAACAAAGTATAATTACCTCTGGTGACTTTCATTCCCAACTCAAACTCTCTTTTATTTCCAAGACCAGAGTAAGGCAGCATGTTTGCCTCATCTCGGACCGGATCACCAGCATCAGCGACAATGCCTGCATAGCTTATCGCGGTATAGGCTCTTATGTTTGATGCAGCATCCCAAGAAAGCTTCGCTCTGTATGCCAGCGTGTCTTGCCATTCAACTTCTGCTTCAACAACATCACCTTCATATAAGCGGTCATACTTATCGCCTATTTTGTGAGTACCAGAAATCATTCCTCCGACTCTGAACTCCATATTAGGGCGAGGAACAAACTTTGCCTGCAGCGTAGTTTGACGCGTTTTCTTACTGATTGTTTCAGTTCCTGAGTTGGCATCATCATCCACCGAAAGGTCTTCAGAGTGAATGAAGCTGTAACGCTTATCTTTGCCAAACTGATACTTGAGCATTGCTTTAGGGTTCGCCCCCCAATAAATTTCAGGGCCAGCAAGAATGGTTAAACCATCAAGCCTCTTCTTGCCTATAAATTCAAAACCAAATGGCGCTTTAGCATTCCAGATATCCTGACCTTCCATATCCGTTGTCTCTCTCAACAGACCGAAGAAGTCACCTTTTTCGCCCCAGTGGTAACGCGGCACATGATAAAACCCTAGCAGATCATAACCTTCCGACTTGTAGGTTACCTCAAAGTTATACAACTCAACTTTGTCCCCACCATTGGTCAAACCTTTATCTTGAACGCGGTCACCATAACGCTTTTCAAAATCACTCTCAAATGCGCTAGGGGTCACATTGACCCTAAAACTACCTTCAGTGTTTCGGTTAGGCCTAAATTCGAAATCAATATTGCCCATTATTTCACGGCTGTAGCTAATGCCATTATCCGTGTTTAGATCGCGTTCGCTGCTGAGTGATTTTGCAAGCTGACCAACCTTTATACTGCCACCTGCTACTTTAAACCTAGCGTTGTCTCTTCGAGCTTGCCTCGCGTATCGTTTCTCGCTTAGTGTAGCTAGCGCCTTCATATCGATGCGGCTCATCGCTTGCGCAACTGAGCGCCTATTTGCAGCATAAGGGTCAATACGCCAAACCTGGGTTAACACGTCGTACGCCATTCTTGGCTCAGCGGTATGAACGCCCTCTTTATTGATAGGCCCAAGTCGGTTAATGCCCCACCACTCTTCGTTCATATTGTTTTGGCCCGGAACGAAGTCGAACGAATAGCCACCGTTTTCCCAAGAAGCATTACGATCATGCTTGTCTAGGTTCTCAGTCTGCTTGTACTTCCACCACTCATCGCGCCACTCAAAGACAAATCCACCAATCGAGTTACCTTCTTGTGCATGGCCGTGGCTCTTTTTGTACATCTCATCCCACTGGCCTTTCAGAAATGTCGCCTGTGCTACTTGGTCTTCTCTAAACTCTTTAGCGTTAAAAGCATCGCTTCCAAACTCAAATAAAGCAATAGGGATGCCTAACTTAGCTTTTGCTTTTGACCAAAGATCGGTGAAGCTGATTCCACGGTACGAGTTGACTCCCAACAAGTCCCAGTTCTTGCTGTACTTAGCAATAATATCGATATATTGAAGGTCACCGTTAACGATGGTGAAGGGGTGTATTGGGTCAATTTTCTTACCCTCCACAATCACCTCATTAAACAAACTGTAGAGAAACTCCGCACGCGCCTTATTTTGCTCACCAACGGGTAAATTTTCGATCTCAAAGCTCTTCCAAGAAAGGCCGTAGTTGCTTTCATTACCTAAAGCAAACATCAACACACCGGGTACGTTTTTATACTTTCGAACATCATCAAGCACTTGCTTTTTTAGCGTTTTGCGAGTCAATGGATCAGAGTAATCGGTATTAGGCCGCCAAGCCCCCCCGATAGACGCGCCATAACGACCCATCAATGGGTTTATCGCCGTCATAATGCCGTACTTTTCGTAGATGTATGTCACCCACTTTGGAGGAATCGTTGTGAATGCACGAATGGCATTAACGTTAGCTTTTTTCATTAAGCTAAAGTCGTAATCTAACACTTTGCGGATCTCAGCCTCAGGCAACCCCCAGAGGTTAAACGTATAATTTTCGTCTTTTGGGGAATAGCCCCATACCATACCTTTGATGTAGAAGTCGTTGCCATCTACCTTTAACTTCCAGCCCTGTGCATCTTGATGCGTGGTTACTTTTTGCGGTGATTGGGCAATAGATGCATTGCTAAAGAAAACGCACACTACAACTGACAAGATGACACTTAGCTTTCTGAAAGAAAAATTATTTCTCAGCGTTGACATTACTCACTCCCCATGGATATTTGGTGACTAGCGATATTAATAGCCTAGTATTATCGCTATATAGCAGTTTGAAGAAATCTAAGATTATTGTCAAGCGCATTGAAACAACAAAACACTTATAAGCTATCAATTTATAAGTGTTTTTTGAGATATTAGGCAAGTGTAAGCTGCTATATAACGCCTCTGTCGACGCTAAAATCAATCGACTTTAAAGTTGAATGGTCAGTGTTTGCAACGCATTGGCTGCGATAGCCACTTCTACGCTTTTTTCATTGATCTGCAATGTATAGTCAAGAGGGGTTTTTCCGGCGTTAAATACCTGCACACTGAGTTTTTTTGCAGGGCTAATTGAAGCACTGGCAATTAACACCTGCTCTAATCTTGGCTCAACACTCAAACTGGTTTCTACAACAACATCACCTGGACGAATGGCTCTGCTCAATTGTGAAAGAATAGAAAAAATAGGAGTGTAATAAACGTAACCCGAATCAGTATCGATCATGATGGGCGCACCACAATAATTCCCCACATGGTTTGGGCCACCACGCTTATCAAGCACTATATTCCAATCCACCCAAGCAGCAACCCAATGATTCATGCCGGTAATAATGTACTTTGCATAACGGTGAACCGGCGCGTAAATGGGATGATCATCTGAATTGACACTCTCCCAATCAGCACTATAAGCCCAATCCGTTGCATTCTCATTCCACCAGAATTCATCGTTATCAAACCACCCCGATTCTTTATAACGATCAGGGTCCAAAATTCCTGGCCCCGCATCATTACCTAAATCATCAATGCAACCTTCTGTATGAATAATCGGGAAATCTGGGTACTTATCATGAACCCTATCAAACACATCCTCGAAAACTTTCGTGGTGCTTTCATACCAATGAATCGCCGAGCCATAAATGTACTGACGGGTTTCAGGGTCCGCTAAAATTTTATCGGCCCATGCCTCTAAATCACCTGAGTTGTGGTCATACATCAGCAGCTTAACGTCTGCGTGAGCACTCGCACGGAGCTTTGGTCCTAAGTAGTCTCGTATAAACGTATTTTGGGTTTCTGCGGTAAAATTCATGCTTTCCCAGTTGCCATTATTGCCACCGGGCTCATTAACAGGCGTGACGCCCCAGATATTTACACCTTCTGAACGATAAGTGTCGATATATTTAATCAGATAGTCTGCATAAGCAGATTCATACTCTGATTTTAATACACCACCGGTTCCCTCAAAATTATTTTCCAAAGCTCCGGGGTCATGCCAACGTTCATTATCTTTCATCCACGGCGGCGCAGTCCACGCTGAAGCGATGATTTTTAACTCACTATCGTGCTGCTGAGATTTGATAGCTTGTGCCTGTTGGATCATCGGCAATAGGTCAAACGATTCATCGCGTATGCCAGGATAGTGTTCAACGTTAAAACCATCACAGTCTGGAGCGATTGAAAAATGTTGCAGACCTTTATCATCAGCAATCTCGGCGTAAGAATAATGACCTTCAACACAAAAATCACAAGAGCCAATATGGGTTCGGGCAATTGAAAAATTAGCCCCCTCTTCAGAAAAAATGTTTTTCATTACTTCGCTGCGCTGTTCCAGCCCAAGATGGGCAAGTACAAAAGCCGATGACTCAGTAAAAGAGGTGCCAACACCTTGCAAGGTTTGCCTTAGCCTATCGGGCTGCACTTTAATGACAATTGCCTGAGATTGTCTGACCTGATAACTAGCATCAATAGTGTACTCAGTCTTACCACCTAGCTCTGAAATCTGTGTAACCTGCACTAAAGTTTCCAGGTTATTGTTATTCATATCCAACTCGCTAATTTACTAAAATCTAAACAGAATGGGTCAATCAAAAAAGGCAGATGATTAAAAATCACCTGCCTCTTCACTTCATTAGCAACCTTAATACGTCATTTCCGCACTATCTGGAAACACGATGATCGCATCATTATGAAATTATTGACCAAACGAAATATTATCAAAATGCGTTACTGAATCAGCCGCTCTTCCATCAGTAAAGTCAGGGAAAATCACCAACCCAGTAATATCGGTATTAGCCGGTTCACCCACTACTGATGAAAAGTCAAAAGTTAACTCCTCCCATTGATTGATAAGCGTATTAGCCACTTTGATTTCACCGGTTGATGCCTTTGTGCCGTCAGCTTGAAGGCTCTCAAACTTAACACCAACATCACTGATCACCGATTTATAAACCATCACTTTTACGACTTTATTAGTAGCGCCCAGTGTAAACGTTGGCAAGCTTTCGGTAGAAACTCCAGCAAAAGGCTGAGCGCCTGTACTAGCGGCTCTAGCAATCATTTTAGCCACGGTAGCCGAAGCATTAGCTTCACTTGAACCAGGATTAGTGACAATCTCTAAAGCTGGGTTATCATTGTTTTCGAACACTGCCCACAAATAGTCTGCGCCAGTATCAGGCGATTCAAAATCGATGGTTGCCAGAGCTGCTCCATCACCTGAAACGACTTCAACCAAAGAAACCTCATCAATTTGAACTAGGCCTACAGCAGCACCCATATCAAACAGCACGCGGCTATCAGCAGCGGTGAAGTCAGCGGTAAACGTACGTTCAAAGTCTTGCCACTCAGTCGTTAAGGCAATCGCATTATCTACCTGATTAGTGAAAGGCGCGCCACTAAGGCCAATACCTGCTGTTATAGTGCGAGCAACATCAGATTTCGCTTTGAAGTTCATTTTGTAAATTTTGCCAGCCTCAATTGCAAGCTTCTGACTTAGATTAACTTCAAAGGGATTACCCGCTGACTCAACATTAACAGAATAGATTTTGTTCCCGTTGTCATCAATAATCGTTGATGCAGGAGTAGCATTATCAACGCCTGCAAGCCAGTTAGCATTGCCCAGCTCAAAATCACCGTTAGTTAGTAAACCATCATTAAAAGGGGCCGCTACCAATTTCAACGAAACATTATCGATGATCACTTCACCCGTATCAGCACCCATATCAAACAATACGCGACTGTTTGCACCACCAAAGTCACCGGCCGAAAGCACCAATGAGTAGTCTTGCAACTCAGAAGTCAGGTCGACACTCTGGGAATTGTTCGTAAACGGCGCCTCGTTCAGACCAATGCCCGCCAGCATTGTCCGATTACGATTAGACTTCGCTTTGAATTTAAGCTCATAAGTCATACCCTGCTCAATGGCTACAACTTGGGACAAGTTAACGTTAAACGCATCGCCTGCAACTTCAACATTAGCAAAGTTAACGATGTTAGAACCGCTACCATCATCCTGCGGGCTTGCAGCATTTCCTATCCAACCATCGACGCCGTTAGTAAAGTCACCGTTGCTCAATAGGCCACTATCGAAGTTGGGAGCCACCGCTTCGGTCTCCACTAGCGAGACATCATCAATAAACACTTGACCGGTAGCCGCGCCCATATCAAATAAGACACGACTATTTGTGCCTCCAAAATTTGAAGCAGCAAGCGTTAGTGTGAAGGTTTTCCATTCAGCGGTAAGGTCTACCGACTGAGAAATATTGGTAAACGGCGCCTCGTTTAAGCCGATACCCGCAAGCATTGTGCGACTAGTATCAGACTTAGCTTTAAAGCTAAGCGTGTAAGTCTTGCCTTGCTCAATCGCTAACGGATGACTCAAATTTACATTGAACGCATCGCCTGCTACCGCAACGTTAGCAAAGTTTACCGTGTTAGAGCCGCTTCCATCGTCCACTGCATTCGCCGCATTACCAGTCCAACCTTCGACACCATTGTCAAAGCCTGCATTGGATACTAAGCCACCATCAAATGGGGTTGGCGCTGTGGGCGTCGTTGGTGTTGTTGGCGTTTGAGGTTCTGGCGTACTATCGCTAGAACATCCTGCTGAAAGCAGCGTGATTGAAATCGCTGCTGCGGTTAAAAGTTGTTTCATAGAAATTCTCCATTATCTAGCTTAAGTTTTATTCAAAAACCAAATTTTCGCTTGTGCTGTTGTATTGGACAGTCACAGAAACATCGATTGAGTGAGAAATGGAATATCAAGTGACTCAACACATGCATCTTTAGCTTTTGATTAAATAATCTGAGGGATATTTCTAGCGTGGGTAGTGCTTTGACCTATTTAGACACATGAGATATCCTCCATTTTTTATAGTCGACTGCAGATATCTCGTTGCTACTCGAAGCGCTTGGCATTTCTGGCGTTTCGCTAAAATGGCTAATGAGATGGACACAGATTGCTATATAGCATGATTTTTAACATGCAAAAAACTTCAAGTCAAGAAATCTAAGCGTGTGAAAAACTCATCAGTTAGCTGAAAAAACCGACCATTTTAAAGTTCTTCATAAGGCTGTCAGAAAAATAAAATCCGTGTAAAAAGCAAATTAAATAATTATAAACTATTGAAAAATAGCAAATAAATTTAATTTTAAAAAACAAAAAAGCGAACATAACCCATATCCAACAAGAAACAATCAAGCGAATAAATAAAATTTTAGCAACGTTAAGACATTTGTAATATTTGCTATGTAGCAGTAACTCATCTAACCTAATAACATTGTATGAAATCACAGTGAAGAAGCTGGTATTTTCATCAGTGACAGCCAAAACATCTTAAAGCTTGTTTAGTGCATCAAAAAACAATAATAATAGGAGGAGAAGTTTTCCGAGGATTATTAGGTAAATTATGAGCGTCTCGACACCAAAATATATTCTCGTTGAAAACCACATAAAACTGGCTATCAAGAACAAACAGCTGATTGACAAGCTGCCAGGCGAAAGAACTTTGGCACTGCAACTGGGTGTCTCATACATGACAGTCCGTAAGTCGATTGAGAATCTCGTGACTCAAGGTGTTTTATTTAAAGTACCCACCAAAGGCACTTTTGTTAACCACAAAAAGGTTCAGCGAAGAAAAAATCGCACCATAGGCTATTTCCTTGACGCTAGCATGATCGCTGGCATTGCAAGCCCGTATTACTCACTGATTTTTAATGCAATAGAAAAGGTTGCAGCGAAGGATGGCTACTCCGTAGTCTATTTCTCAGATAACAATGTCGACAACCTTAGCCGAACATTAGATAAAGTCGACGGTGTTATTGCAACGTGCTTCCCGAGAATTGAAAGCATAATTCTTAAAATAAAACAGTCTGTACCCATTGTTGTCATCGACAACAGTGCAGCAGATAAAACCATTCCTTCAATCATAATTGACAACTTTAACGCTGATGTGGACTCGGTTGATTACATTTGTTCGCTTGGCCATAATAGAATTGGCTTTATGACAGGTCTGGAGGATTCAGACATAGGTAAAAGTCGCTACGCTGGATATCAGCACGGCCTTAGCAAAAACAATATACTCCTTGATGAAGCCTTAGTGTTTCGTGGTAACTACTCTTACGAAGCAGGCATTGATGGGGCAGAGTATTTCTTAACGTTAGATAATCTTCCTACCGCTATAATTTGTGCAAATGACTCTATGGCACTTGGCGCAATACAGCGATTTAGTCAGGACGGTATCAGCATCCCTAAGGACATGAGCATCATTGGTTTTGATGACATTGAAGTGGCTTCACAGATCGTACCTTCCTTAACGACTATTGCAGCACCTATCGATGAAATAGCTAAACACTCTTTCTCAATATTGAAAGATTTGATTGAGGGTAAGCTTATCGAACATCAACACATCGCCTTGCCTGCTAATTTAATCAAACGTCAGAGCTGCGCTGAAGTTAGAGAGTCCGTAGCGGCGTAGCTTTTATGATTTGCATGGCTTTTATCCAGACACATTTAATAGTGTCGTCAAAAAGCGTTGTTGCCGACCTCTAATAACCATTTTTTACTTATTTCAGCATTCATCTGTACCCGTGAGTCCCCCCAATATCCACCTGAGTAGGGGGCACTCCAAAGCGGTTGAGAATCCCAGTCAGCGTTAATGTAGCTCACCACCTTGATGACATCTTTGTTGTTATGAATAAACGTAAAAAATGGTGCGTACCATTCCTGCCATACCTGAGCCGAGGTTACTGGCTTTTTGTTTGCGCCAGATTCCCCATCCCAAACCGATGATATATTCGACTGGGTCATTTCATTTAAGTCATAACCTTGAGGCGATGCTTCGGCAATAATAACGGGCTTTTTCTTTAATCTTGCAAACCGCAGCAACTCGTTAGCGAGCTCACGTTGTGTCTTAGCCCCTTTAACAGACTTATCCGGCGTTAAGAACCAAGACAATCCCACCCAATCGACATAGCCATCGCCTGGGTACCAGTGGGTAATATCTTCATGTTTAGACTCTAAAATATCGTCAATCGGTGACGCGCTGCCTTGCCAAACAAAAGCGACATTACGTACTTGTTTCTCTCTCAGCTTGTCAACAATGTGCTTGTACGCTGCAATGTATTGACGAGTATTGTCATAGCCTCTATTCCACGCGCCATCAAACTCATAACCAATTCGTAAATAAACGGGGTTATTAATTAACCTAAAAAAGACAGCTAAATGATTGATCTCTTTATCATATTCACCCCTAGCGATTGCCACCAAGCCACCTTCTACCCACACAGTCGATTGGTTGCCTTCTGCAATGTTCAAACCGATATTTAACGCTGCTTGTGGATACTCCCTAGCCAAAGCCAAGGTGTTCAACGGCCCCGCACCCCAGTCAACTGCTTTGTTTGTTGGATAGCCTCTTTGGTCAAGCCCCAAGCCTCCATAAGCGGGGGCGCTTGTGCTTAGAAGATTGTAAAATGACAAATAAGTGGTCACGCCTGAGGGGGCTGGGTATTTGGCCGATTTAACATAGCCTCTAATAGAATTTAGATCCTGTCCGATCATTAGCTGAACGTTGCCATCCGCTTGCTCTTTGCCCTTAATAGGCTCACTGCCGGTCCTGACCTCACCGCAGCCTGTCAAAGCTAGCGCTAAAAACAGCACATTAAAAAACAGGAAATCAGCCTTCATACTTTTACAATTCCATTGTTTACTGGCACGGCTTACTTAAGCTGTGAACACTTCAACGCCTCAGGAGCAGGGTCGACACTTTTCGGCACCAACCTAATATTACCTAGATCAAACTCAGCCTTACCTTCCGTAAAAACGAGAAATGGTGCATTTAGATTATTGTATTTCATGCCATTATCCACAAAGCATTTTGCAGGCACTTTCATCGTTGTCCATTTTGAGGATACGGCCGGTAAATGCTTATTGAGCACCACTTCGGCATGACAGGGCCAAACGCAGTGCTGAGCTAGCTTTAAGGGTTTGGTTGGCCGCTGCCTTATCCGTATGTCAAACTGCAGGGTTGAGTCTGCCTCTTGGTATGATTTTTTATTCTGCCCTTTTTGATCAGGGAACTGTGTGTAAATTTGTGCTGGGCCACTGCCCTTGAACTTGACACTCACCCCATCATACTGACCTTGATAATTAATCGAGGTGACCGAAAGATCACCCTGATCCTTCACCTCATCAGCTGCAGGTATTTGAATGGCCTTCCACTCATTCTTAGCACCCGATATCCTTAACACAAACTCACCTGATGATCGTTTACCATAGATTTCCATTGCTGTCGTAGGCAATGCGGTATCCGCTGCCGCTTGACCACAACCGTGCTGTCGGCTATCCAGAGTTAACGTATTCAAATCCGCTCGATCTTGCTGCTTAACCGCATAAGACAAACCATAGCCATAGGCAAACAACGGCCGGTGTTCTCCATCAATATCCAGCTCATAGGTAGGCGTGTTATAGCCCACAATATGTTTAGGCCGGCGGTTAATCGCCGTAGAACAGGCTTTATTAGGCCAACTGTAAGAGAGGCGGCCCGTGAAATCAGCGTTATTTATCGCGTATAAATTATCAACAATGCCACCGGTTTGCGTGCCCGGCAACCAAGCAGCAATAAAAGCATCGGATTGGTTAATCCCCTCATTCACATACAGTGGGCGACCTGAGAAAAACACCGTGACCACCTTCATCCCTAAGGCTTTAGCGTCCTTTATTGCTTTTATATCAGCCGCATAAGATGCTTTTAAACGAGCAAAGCTTAGTGTTTGATGCGGTTTGATATCACCTGAGAACTCAGCATAAGGGTCTTCACCTATGGCTATCACGGCAACTGTATTGGCATCAGCCTTAGACATATCAGTAATGATTTTATCCGCGCCGATATGGTTTTTTAGAGACGTTTTTAACGTGGTAGCACCTGGGAAGTCACTGAGTTCGTTACCCGTGCCCTGCCAGGTGAGCGTCCATCCACCGGTTTGCTTACTTAAGTTATTGGCCGCACTTCCACCCAGATAAATTGTTTGTGACGTGTTAAGTGGTAACGCACCGTTATTATTTTTTAGTAGAACCAGTGACTTTCGTACCGCTTCACGAGCTAACTGCCTATGGTCTTTTGAACCCAGTTCACTCTGCTTACCAGCCAGTGAACGTGCTGAAGGTTTTGGCTTACGCCACAGATTAGCACGCTGCTTTACCCGCAAAATACGTGTGACCGCATCATCAATGCGTGTCATTGCAATTGTGCCATCATTCACCTGAGCAATGACATTCTTGTAAAAAGCTTTCCAGTCGCGCCTAGCCGTGACCATAAAAATATCGTTACCGGCGTTTACCGCCGCTGCGCAACTCGTTTCGCTGCAACCATTAATTTCTTTGTGCCCATTCCAATCGGTCACAACGATCCCATCAAATCCCATTGCGCCTTTCATAACATCAGTGATGAGGTATTTGCTGCCATGCACTTTTTTGTTATACCCCCCCGCATTACTTGGGTCGTAATTTTCGTCATTGTGCCAAGAGTTAAACGAGCTCATAACAACCTGTGCGCCAGCTTCTAGACCTGAAATATAGCCCGCCGCATGGATATTAATGAGATCTTCTTTGGAGGCATAGCTCTTGCCCCGATCAACTCCGTTTTTAGTGCCCCCATCGCCAATCCAGTGCTTCACATTTGAAATAACCTGAGTGTCAGACTTTAAGCCCTCAATCCCCCCCTGCAAACCCTCAACCATTCTCCCTGCATAATTAAAGACGATTTCAGGGTCTTCAGAATAGCCTTCGTACACCCTGCCCCAGCGATAATCACGTGGAACCGCAACAGCGGGGGCAAACGTCCAATCTAACCCTGTCGCGGCAACTTCACGGGCGGTGGCCTTACCAATGCGGTAAATTAAATCAGGGTCGTTTGCCGCCCCTAGACCAATATTATGTGGAAATATAGTCGCGCCAAAAACGTTGTTATGCCCATGAACGGCATCCGTCGCCCACATGAAAGGGATTTTGAAACCGCGGGTTTTGTAAGCGTCATCCAACGCTGTCCAATAAGCGTCAGCGGTGTTTGCCCAATCTTGCGCGGTTGATCGTTTGTTTTTATTTGGCCATGAGCCACCACCATTAAGCAGTGAACCTAACTTATATTGCTTTGCCTCTGCCGGTGTTACCTGATCCAGACTCGGCTGGATCATTTGACCCACTTTCTCCTCTAGCGTCATTTTAGCTAATATGACAGCGACTTCTTTTTCGATGAGACTGTCTTTAACAATAGCGCTTTTTATTTTTGGCCAATCAGCATAGTACTTGAACGCTGTTTGAGACTCAAAATTGCTCTTTATTGTCGCCTCAATGGGCTTGCCGATAGGGTTATTTGTTGCAGTGCTACAGGCAGAAATTGCCATAGCAAGCCCCGACACTAGAACAAAGCGTATGCGCCTACTGTTTGAAAAAGCAGGTGCGTGTTGGCGATAGATTATATTGATCACGACTTAAACCGTCTGAGGAAATAGTTGGTAGAGTATTATACAGAATGTAATCGCTTACACTAGCCATTGAAATGCCGTCTAACAAGAAGGCCCAGAAACCAATGCTTTATTTCAACTAATCCACTCAAATACTGACGATGCTTAAAAATCAGTCGCAACCCCACCCTCTTGTTTGCGCTTCGTCACAAAAGCCTCTAACTCTTCTTTTATCGCAGGATCAAGCGCCGGCGCTTCATACTCTTCCAGCGCTTGCTTATAAACTTTATTCGCTCGCTGCAGCGCATCGGGGCTTCCCGCCTCTTCCCAGCTTTCAAAATTACGCCAATCAGATATTAGAGGTGAGTAGAAAGCATCTTTATAACGATCCATCGTGTGCTGCGTACCAAAGTAATGCCCACCAGGCCCTACATCCCTCACCGCCTCCAACGCTAATGAGGCTTCATTAATCTCCACACCTTCCAAATAAACCGCCATCATTTGCAACAAATCGGCATCAATCACGAACTTTTCAAAGGACGCACTAAGACCACCTTCCATCCAGCCTGCCCCATGCATCACAAAGTTACAGCCACCACTAATCGCACCCCACAGTGCCATCGTTGACTCGTAACCCGCTTGAGCGTCGGCGACATTTGACGCGTTAACGTTTGAAGAGCGGAAAGGTAAATTGTACCTGCGCGCGAGTTGACCGCTTATTTGAGCGGCTTTAATGTATTCAGGCGTACCAAAAGCAGGCGCACCCGACTTCATATCGACATTAGAAGTAAACCCACCATATACCGCAGGCGAACCTGCTCGAACAATCTGAGTAAATGCGATTCCAGCCAGTGCCTCAGCATTTTGCTGTGCTAGCGCACCTGCAATAGTCACCGGCGCCATGGCACCTGCTAGTGTAAATGGCGTCAAAACAACCGGCTGATTCATTGACGACATTTCAATAATGCCTTGCAGCATCGGCTCATCTAAACGCAACGGTGAGCTGCTGTTTATGACCGTAAACAGGCTTGGCTCAGACTCCATTTGCGAACGACTAATGCCACGACCAATTCTGGCAATCTCTATACCATCAACGTTTCTGTCTTTACCTAATGAGTAAGCATGAAAAGGTTTATCCGTGAGCGTGACACAATCAGCCAAGCAATCGAGATGACGTACCGAGGCATGAACATCGACCGGCTCAACGGGATACCCTGAGTTGAAATGAATGATATTAAACTGCTGAGTTAGCCGAAGAAAGTCACGGTAATCCTGCTGATTACCCGCTCTACGCCCACCATCTAAACTATTAGTATTCGGTGCACTGGCCACACTACCGAAGTTAATATAAGGATGACCAATTTTGATACTGCGTTTTGGGTTGCGTGCATGCAGTGTAAATTCTGATGGGACTGTCGCAATTTTTTCCATGATCAAACCACGGTCGAAATAGACTTTGCTACCATTAGGGTCTAACCGTGCGCCCGCTTCAACCATCAGTCGACGCGCTTCATCGTTGAGTATTTCGATCCCGACTTCTTCAAGAATGATCATCGAGGCGTCATGAATCATTTCGAGCTGCTCTTGCGTCGCTACCTCAGTAAATCCACCGCGATGTTGCAGCTGTTTCCAAGGCAATTGCTCCATCACTTTTTTCTCAGCGGAAGCTTTGGCTTTTGAGCGCCTCCCTCTTCTTGACGATTTTTCAGCGCGTTCAGTCATTCCTACTCCTCATTCTGAAATACCTACAACTAGGCACCTATTGCCAACCAGCGTGACCCGCTTAAAAAACGCAGGTACAATATATCGAACTTAATCCATTATTCAGGATTTGTAAATGAAGAAACACAGTGAATCGCTGCCGAACTTAGGAGACATTGTCAGAGCTTCACGTAAAGAGAAAGAACTGACGCTGGAAAAGCTTTCAATTCTTTCGGGCATTTCCAAAAGCATGCTGTCTCAAATCGAGCGCGGCACGGTTAGTCCGACCTTTTCCGTGGTCTGGAATCTGACGCAATGTTTAGGAATTGACTTAAGTGTTTTGGGCGAATCTGCCACCACTGACAACCTAATCTCGCACACACCCGCCTACTCAACCCCCATCAAAGGCAGTGAAGACGAGCGCTGTACGCTTAGAATGTTAAACCCCTTACGCACGGTGCTACCGGTTGAATGGTATGAGCTAATTGCAGAAGCCGGTGGGGTATTAGATTCAGTTGCGCATGCGCATGGCACCTTTGAACACCTCTCTTGCTTGTCAGGAGTATTGCAAGTTCAAGCCGGCGACCTTACTGCGATTGCCAATGCGGGAGACACCCTGCGTTACCGAGCAGACCAACCCCATAGCATCCATAATATCGGTGACGGACCCGCCACTGCACTGCTTGTTGTTGGTCTACCAACCCAGTACAACACGCGTCATCTGTAACGCTTTTTCCCACATAGTCTAATTTGTTCGATATATCGAATCCGTTTGTTTTTGATTTAATTCACTGCTATGTTTAGTATCGATTTCTTCAGTGAAATCAAAGGATAACTAAGCAATTAATAGCGCTGTTCTTCAGCTAATTAAAGGCAGGATTTGATATGACTCGCTACTCCGCATGGAGCGTCTTCAAGAATGGTCTATTTGGCCAGAAGGGTTGGGAGCGCGCTTGGCGTGACCCAGAATTAAAACCCGCATACGATGTTGTGATAATCGGTGGAGGCCTGCACGGTCTAGCCACTGCTTACTATCTGGCTAAAAACCACGGCATAAAAAATATTGCCGTCGTTGAAAAAGGCTGGATTGGTGGAGGTAACGCTGGACGTAACACCACTATCGTTCGCTCCAACTACTTCATGCCGGGCAATCGCGAGTTCTACGAGTTTTCACTCAAACTTTGGGAAGAACTTAGTCACGAACTGAACTATAACGTGATGTTCAGTCAGCGCTCTCATGTCAGTTTATTCCATAGCCCTGGCGCTAGGGATGCAGCAGCAAGACGTTATAACATTATGGAGCTGACAGGTTCAGACGCTGAGCTTTGGGATCTTGATGAGCTAAAGCAAAACGTTCCACATTTGAATTACGATAGTGCTCGCTTCCCTATTTTGGGTGCTGCAGTGCAAAAGCGTGCAGGTACAGCACGACACGATGCCGTTGCTTGGGGTTATGCTCGCGCCGCTGATGCTTTGGGTGTCGACATTATCCAAAATTGTGAAGTCACCGGCATAACTCGTGATAACGGTAAAGTCACCACCATCCAAACCGCTAAAGGTGAAATCAAAGCAGGCAAAGTGGGTTTAGCCGTCGCAGGTAACACCTCAAGACTTTGGCAAATGGCGGGACAAGGTAAATTGCCAATAGAATCACATCTATTGCAGGCTTTTGTGTCAGAACCACTAAAACCCTTATTAGACCAAGTTGTTGTATTTGGTGTGGGTGGCGCACACTTCTATATCTCGCAGTCTGACAAAGGCGGCATGGTTTTTGGTGCGGATTTGGATTGGTACAAGTCCTATGCCCAACGCGGAAACTTACCCTCTGTACAAGACTCTTGTGAAGCAGCAACCTCTATCTTGCCATGTTTAGGTCGAGTAAGATTATTGCGACATTGGGGCGGCGTGATGGATATGTCGATGGATGGCTCGCCGTTTATTTGCAAAACCGACATCAGCAATCTCTACCTAAATGCAGGTTGGAACTACGGCGGCTTTAAGACCACTCCGGCTTCGGGCTGGTACTTTGCTGACCTCATTGCCAATGATCGGCCAGACCCAATCATTCAACATTTTGACCTGAAGCGCTTCGAGCGCGGCGTCATGATCGATGAACGCGGCGCGGGGCCTGACCCCAAGCTTCACGGATAAGGTGAACGACTATGCTTAGAATTAATTGTCCATTTTGCGGCGTCCGTGACCATAGCGAGTTCTCCTATGGTAGCGATGCTTCAATCGAATACCCCCCAATAGATGCGCCTTTAAAAGAATGGCATGACGCTGTTTTTCTGCGCGAAAACATCAGGGGAATGCAATCAGAAACTTGGCACCACGGCAGCGGCTGCCGCATGTGGCTAGTGGTAGAGCGCGATACAATGACCCATGAAATAAAATCAGTACGCCCTGCCCATCCAGGCAATGCACAAGTATTGGAGGAGTCCAAATGACCGCCAAAAGACTGACCTCAGGTGGCCGGATTGATCGCAATAAACCAATCATGTTTAGCTGGGATGGCAAAGCATTTGAAGGTTATGAAGGCGACACCCTTGCTTCTGCCTTGATGGCAAACAACCAATACGTATTGAGCCGAAGTTTTAAATATCACCGTCCGCGCGGCATTATGTCGGCCGGTGTTGAAGAGTCGGGAGCTATCCTAACCGTCGGTAAAAACGACCGTCGCGACCCTAACGTTAAAGCCACTCAACAAACACTTCATGCAGGACTCATTGCCACAGGCCAAAACGCTTGGCCAAGCGTGCGCAATGATGTCGGTGCCGTAAACGGGATGTTCGGGCGCTTCTTCTCAGCAGGCTTTTACTACAAAACCTTCATGGGCTTGCCGCCATTTGAATGGGGTAAAGGCACTGGCTTATGGATGCAGTATGAAAAAATCATCCGTAAAGCAGCCGGCATGGGAACCGCTTCACGCGAGCCTGATCCTGACAAGTATGACCATGCACATGCATTTTGCGATGTCTTAGTCGTCGGTGCAGGCCCTGCAGGGATGGCTGCGGCTTTAAACTCAGCTGAAGCGGGTCTTGATGTATTACTTGTCGAGCAAGACTGTGAGCTAGGTGGCGACTTACTTAATGCTGGCGACAGTGATTCTGAAGCTAAGCGGCTTTCTGCAATCGCTGCGCTAGAAGCTGCTGGCGTTCGCGTCATGAAACGCACCACAGCATTTGGCTTATATGATTACGGAACCGCTGGATTAGTAGAGTATGTGACTGATCATTTAATGCATGCCGATGCCAGCCAACCACGCCAACGTTTTTGGACTGTTCGCGCTGAACAAACGATTTTGGCCACGGGCGCAATGGAACGACATCTTGCCTTTGGTAACAATGATCGTCCAGGCATCCTAACAGCCAATGCAGGTCGAGCTTATTTAAACCGTTATGGTTTATTACCAGGCCAGTATATCGTCGTCGCAACAAATAATGACTCGGCTTACAAGGTTGCAGCTGAAATGGCAGAAGCCGGCGCTGAAGTCACGTTATTAGAGGCAAGAAGCTCTATTTCTGATTCACTAGAAGACAGCGTCAAGCACGCTAACATTAAAGTGATGATGGAAACTGTGCCGATGCGCGCCATGGGTGGCCGACGTATCAAGAAGTTAGACACTGCTAAAGTCAGTGGATCAGAGTTTAAAGCGGCTGACACAATTGCTTGCGATTGTTTGCTGGTTTCGACAGGCTGGTCGCCGGTTGTGAATTTGATTTCACATCGTAGCGTGCGCCCTTTCTGGGATGCTGAGCAAGCTTGCTTCCTTGCTCCTGACATTAGCGAGCCAGTTTATATGGCAGGCGCTGCTGCTGGTGTGTGGAATACTGAAGAGTGTGAAAGCTCTGGTCGATTTGCAGCGGGCAAAGCGATTGATTCATTAGATAAATCGTCTGGTACCGTATCAACTGCGGCACCAGCAAC
>ENA-ORXT01001848-ORXT01001848.1-marine-metagenome-genome-assembly--contig:-NODE-1848-length-27015-cov-6.363613_pt1 | contig 27015 bp, 22 predicted proteins | sample MGYA00237868_ERZ511482 | MGnify/ENA metagenome assembly ERZ511482
TGGACATCGCCCGAGAGATGGCCAGCGATACTTCTGCGATCGACGTGGCGATGAAGAAATACGCGCTGGCAAAACACGAGTACGAAGTCGCGGCTCGATTGGCCAGCAAGGGCTCAAAGTCGAATCAAGAACGGATGCGTGCCAAGTATTCCAAAGACGCATCGGCCGCTGAAGTGACGGTGGCCAAGATGAGCCAGCGCGAAGCACTTGGCCAAGCACGAATTGAAGAAGTCAGTCAGAAGCAGATTCGTCAGATGATCAGCAATTTGCGTGTGGAAACGCCATTCAACGGACAAGTACTAAAACTCTTTAAACAGCCCGGCGAATGGGTAAACAAAGGGGACTCGATAGCTCACTTTGCGCGGATTGATCGCGTTTGGGTCGAAGGTACTGTTTCTGCGGACGAGTGTAACATCCAAGATGTGATGGGCCAAAACACGGTGATTACACTTAGGCAGGCCGGAAACGAGACGGTGACTTTCAATGGAAAAATCGTTAGCATTCCATTGAAGATGGAAGCAGCAGGTAGCCGCTTCCGTGTTAAAGCCGAAGTTCAGAATCGTTTTGAAAATGGTGCGTGGTTGCTTCGCCCCGAGGCTCAACTGAGCATGAAGATTGATCTAAGTCCCAACACCGCCAAACGTAACGCCAGCCGTTTTAATCGCTAAGCGATGTCGGGGTGACGAAACTCTGAGCGGCAGGGCGCTAGCCGCCGGTACTACCCGCCATTCACCGGCGGCTAGTGCCTTGCCGCTCACAATAGTGGCGATGTCCGATTAGTTTCCGGTGATCCAAATGAATGGTTGTTCATTTTCATCCAACCGGATCTCATGACGCAGCTTAGGTTGCGATTGGTTGAGAATATTTCCAATCGCTGCTGAGTAGCTAGCGCGAGGCTTATTGTAGGTGACCTTCACCGTCGAAAGATCGACCGGATTATCTCCCCATGCGACTGGGTCGACGATGAACTCGATCTTCAGTCTTCGCGAGATGGCGGCGAGCACGCTGGGAAGTTCTACGTTGTTCAGCTGTAGCGCGGTGACTTCAAAGAGTTTGGGACAGGTTGTTACTGGGACTCCTTTTGTGGGCCAACCCTGTGGCCAGCTTTCGGGCGTTTGGGCGGTGGGAACAATTTCCAGTTCTACTCCCCTGCCGTGCTTTGGCGAAGGCCGCAAAACAAGGTCGTGCTTCCGAAGTTCGATCGACAAAGCGGTGCCGGTAGACAGTCCTTGATACTCGTTGGAGACCTTTTTATCGGATCTCAATGCGGATCCTGCCGATGGTGAAAGATTCGTTTTTAGAGGCAGCGATTGGATCCATTGGTTGAGCAAGGTTCCAGATTCTTCGTCCTTGGTACTGCTACCAATGACACCGGCCAGATCCGAATGGACGTTGACCAATTGCTCGGACGTCAATCCAAAGGCTTTCTTCTGAGCCAAGGCCGTTTTGGCTCCGTCAGCCCTTAGGCTCTGTAAGTAGTCTTTGATACCGCATTTATCTGTGATCGAGAACGACTTACCAGGCAGTTTGATTTTGCGGTTGCTGATCACTCCTGTGACCAGAATAACTTTTGAACCCGCATAGGTCGTTTCTTCAACGCCTGGCGAAGGTTTGCGAGCGGTCTTTGCCGAGACACGATCGGCTCCTACTTCGGACAGTACTTCTAACCATTGATGCTGCAATGTTACCGGTGCCGTTTTTGTGCTGTAAACTTCCAGTTCGACTAAGCGATCGTTGTTCTGAGCGAAGGAGTGATCGCTACCGAACGCGCAGCAAAACAAAACGCAAAGGAACCGTTTGACGAAGAGAGCGATTGAATTCATGGTGCGTTAAGCGTCCGTTGGATAGGCGGTTGGCCTGAGACGGTATTTCAATCGCTGACGCCATAGCGACCAATGCAGTAGATGGCGTTGAGCAAATCTCGAAATCCAATTTTCTTGCCTTCGTCGTAGCCTCGACTGTCGTAGCTGATCGGGACTTCGACGAATTTGAACCCCTGACGAGCAAGTTTCGCAGTCAGTTCGGGCTCCATGCCGAAACGATTTTGGTCGATCTCGACGCTGCGAATGGCTTCTTTACTGAACGCCTTGTAACAGGTTTCCATGTCGGTCAATTTGAGACCGCTGAACAAGTTCGATGCTCCGGTGAGAACGGCGTTACCTAAACGGTGGATCCAAGATTCGTCTTGGACTTCTTCGCCAATGAAGCGCGATCCGTAGACGATGTCCGCTTCTCCCCTGAGCAAGGGCTGAATCAGTTGAGGGATGTCGCGCGGATCATACTCGAGATCAGCGTCTTGAATTACTAAGAAGTCGCCGGTTGCAACTTCGAAACCAGTACGAATCGCAGCGCCTTTTCCAGCGTTGAAATCTTTGAGTATCACGTTCACCGATTCGATGTCGGACAACAGGCTGAGGATTTCGCGTGTGCCGTCAGTGCTGCAATCGTCAACGACAACGATCTCAAGATTCAGAGGCAGCGCTGCAACGCGGCTGATGACACGTGCGATGGTGGCTTCTTCGTTGTAAACGGGAATGACAACAGACAACAGGTAGTCTGTGCGTTTGCTGGGATCGGTTCCACTACTCGCCTTTTGAAAGCTCTCGAGTTCTGCCGCAACCATACCTTCACAGGATTCCAATTGGCTCAAGATGGCTTGAAAACGCTGATCGGAGGAGCGACTACCTGAGGTATCGTCGACTTGTTTGGTTTGAGAGTTGCGATTCATCTATTGTGTTACTTCGGGGGGAAGATAAAGGAGGTAAGCTTGCATTAGTATCGGCCATTGTTGCACTTGAAGGCGACCTTAAACACTCAACAAGCATCTTTGTTACTTCCCGCATTTTCGTCGCAGGTGTAACGAAGCTGTGATGAGTACGCCATTGTCATTGCCTAGGGATCGTTTGTTAGGTTTGGCAAAATTCCTAATTAAGTATAGCTTTAAAAATCCCTGGAAGAGATCACGTTTTCTTAACATTTCGGCTGAAATCTGGCAGTAAAAAAAGAACCGTGCGAAGAGATTCTTCGCACGGTTCTTAGTGGTTTCAATTAACGGTCAACATCAGTCCCAGTCTAGCTTGCCGCCAGTTTGGTACTCCGTGACGCGTGTTTCGAAGAAATTCTTTTCCTTCGCTAGATCCATGGTTTCGCTCATCCATGGGAATGGATTTTCGCTGTTGTACTGGACTGGCAGGCCGATGCGCTCAAGTCGACGGTCGGCAACATGCTGAACGTAATCACGGAACAGATCTGCATTAAGTCCCAGCACTCCGTTAGGCAAGCAATCTTCGGCGTAAGCAATCTCAAGTTCAACTGCTTCACGCACTCGGTCTACCATTGCCTGTTGGAATTCTTCTGTCCACAAGTGTGGGTTCTCAGCTTTGATGCCGTTGATAAGATCAATTCCGAAATTAAGATGAATCGACTCATCACGCAGGATGTACTGAAACTGTTCGCCAATTCCCTTCATAAGGTTCCTGCGATGGAACGACAGAATCATGACGAAGCCAGTGTAGAAGAAGATTCCCTCCATGATCAAGTAGAAGCCAATCAAGTTTTTCAGCAACGCCTGAGCGCCTTCAAAGGTCTCCGTTGTGAATTCAGGATCAAGAACTTCTTTCGTCAGTTCCATCTCGAAAGCGTCTTTTCGAGCAATCGCTGGAACTTCGTTGTACATGTTGAAGACTTCGCCTTCGTCCAAGCCAAGGCTTTCTACGACGTACAAGAATGTGTGCGAGTGCACAGCTTCCTCGAAGGCTTGACGCAGCAAGTACTGACGACATTCAGCGTTTGTAATGTGCTTGAAGATCGCCAAAACAAGGTTGTTTCCGACCAAACTTTCAGCGGTGGAAAAGAAACCAAGGTTACGCATGATAACGTGACGTTCATCTGGAGTGAGAACGTCAGACTTCCAAATTTCGATGTCCTTGTTCATCGCGACTTCAGTCGGCATCCAATGGTTAGCACAACCGTTATCGTAATGTTCCCAAGCCCATTTGTACTTCAGCGGCATGAGTTGATTAACGTCGACTTGTGTCGCGTTGATTAATCGTTTCTCACTAGCGGAAACTCGCAAAGACTTCGCGTCTTTGACGGTCGAAGTTGTATCATCATTCCTAATATCAATAGCCATTATTCGCGACTCCATGCAAAATAAAAACAGAACAGTGTGTAATATAAACTCGTATTAAACTCACAAATGCAAGCTTGGATTAACTTCAAAAATCTAAGATGGCCCCAGAATCAGAAATCATCTGAGGCTCATCAATTGGATTTAGCGTCTCCGTTAAGAGGCTAGTTTCGGTTCAACTCTCTTTGGGGAGAGCCAACAGTTCACGCCTGCCGTTATTGGCAAGCTTCGCAATCAGGGTCATCAATGCTGCAGGCTTTCACTTCTGGTTGACGCTCAACCAAGATTTCTGAAGATGAGCTTGCGTTTTTCATCCAGCGTGGTTGCACACCAAATTTGTTGATATCGACGGTCGATTTCTCGACTTGGGTCGCACCCAGAGAACGCAGGTAGTAAGTCGTTTTCAACCCAGACTGCCATGCAAGTTTGTACATGTCGTCTAACTTACGCCCGCTTGGCTGACCCAAGTACAGGTTCAGCGACTGCCCCATGTCGATCCACTTCTGGCGGCGACTGGCACATTGGATCAACCATTTTGGTTCAATCTCAAATGCCGTCGCGTAACGAAGCTTGATGTCTTCCGGCAAGCCAGGGATATCGCCCAAGGCACCATCGTAATACTTGATCGCTTCAAGCATGTTGTCGTTCCAAAGGTCAAGGTCTTTAAGTTCGTTAACTAATCGGACATTGATCTGAACGAATTCACCCGAAAGATTGCTCTTAACAAACAAGTGCTTGTAGGTTGGTTCGATCGACTGAGTCACACCGATGATCGTGGAGATCGTTGCTGTCGGAGCAATTGCCATGACGTTGCTGTTACGAATTCCGTGCTTTGCGACGTGCTCCCTGACAGGAGTCCAATCCATGCTGGCATTGTCGTCCATTTGAATTTCGGCGCCGCGTTCTTCTTGAAGAATTTTGACGGTGTCGATTGGCAACAGGCCGCGATCCCACTTAGAACCTTTGTAAGACTCATACGTGCCTCGTTCTTCCGCGAGACGACTGGATGCCATAATCGCGAAGTACGAAATTGCTTCCATGCTGCGGTCGGCGAACTCAACGCCTTCGTCACTGGCGTAGCTAATTCCACAAGCAGAAAGAGCGTCTTGGAACCCCATCAACCCCAAGCCGACTGGGCGGTGACGTTGGTTTGCATTTTTGGCTTCTGGTGTTGGGTAGAAGTTGATATCGACCACGTTGTCCAACATGCGGACAGCAGTATTGATCGTTTCTTCTAGCTTTTGCAGATCCAACTTCCCATCGGTCACATGGTTCAAAAGATTGATAGAACCAAGATTACAAACCGCGATTTCATCAGCCGATGTGTTCAAGAGAATCTCTGTGCAGAGATTGCTACTATGGACAACGCCGGTGTGATCTTGTGGCGATCGAATATTCGAAGGATCTTTAAATGTAATCCACGGATGCCCCGTTTCGAAAACGCGCGTCAGCATTTTTCGCCACAAATCGTCCGCGGGGATTGTGCGATGTAGCTTGATGTTTCCATCGGCAGCTTGTTGTTCGTAGTGTGTATAACGCTCTTCGAATGCCTTACCATAAAGGTCATGCAGATCAGGCGTTTCGTCAGGACTGAACAACGTCCAGTCCTGCTTATTCATAACACGCTTCATGAACAGGTCGGGAATCCAGTTCGCGGTGTGCATGTCGTGCGTACGCCGGCGTTCGTCGCCGGTATTCTTGCGAAGGTCTAAAAATTCTTCGATGTCCAAGTGCCAAGACTCTAGATAAGAACAAACGGCACCTTTACGTTTACCACCTTGATTGACCGCGACTGCTGTGTCGCTGACAACCTTGAGGAATGGGATCACGCCTTGGCTTTGACCGTTGGTACCACCAATATGTGAGTTCGTCGCCCGAATGTTTGTCCAGTCATTGCCCAAACCGCCTGCCCATTTTGAAAGCTTCGCGTTGTCGGCGATTGCTTTAAAAATGCCGTCCAAATCGTCAGCTACGGTGCTGAGGTAGCAAGAACTTAGTTGCGGATGCAGTGTTCCTGCATTAAACAACGTGGGTGTCGCAGAAGTGAATCGGAAGTTGGAAAGGATGTTGTAGAACTCGATGGCGCGTTCGTCCTTATTTTCTTCAAGCAGCGAAAGTCCCATCGCAACTCGCATCCAGAAGTACTGCGGAGCCTCGAAGCGACGACCATCAATGTGTAGTAGGTAACGATCGTAGATCGTTTGTAAGCCAAGATATGGAAATAAGTTGTCACGTTGGGGATCAATTGCTGCGGCCAATTTTTCCAGATCAAACGTTTCCAGCTCTGGTGTGATCCGTTTGGCTGCGATCCCCTCGCCGACATAATTGACAAAATTGTTTCGGTAGATCTCCGTTAAATTATCATCGCTGGCAGACTTACTCAAAGACTCACGATAGATGATGTTAAGCACTAAACGGCAAGCAACAGTGTCGTAGTCAGGATCCTTTTCGATACGAGCACGGGCGGCCAATACCATCGAACGACCGATTTCGCGTGGCGTAATGCCGTTAAAGAATTGCTTTTTAACTTCGGCAATAAGTTCATCAGAAGAACACGTATCACTTAAGCCTTCGCAAGCTTCGGCTACTTGGTTGTGAAGACGATCGAAATCTAAATCTTCCATAACTCCATCGCGTTTCACCATCACGCTTGGAAATGGACTATCGCTCTCCATACGCTCTTCAGCGCGCAGTTGCCGCATCTTGTTGTGTTCGGCACGATAGAGGATGTACCGCCGTGCAACCGCAAAGTGGTCGCCACGCATCAACTCTTTTTCCACAAGATCTTGGATCTGTTCAACGGAAACACCTTCGCCTGATAATGCAAGCGATTTTACTTCTTGCACAATGCTGCTGGTCATCTCCTTGATCTCGACCTTGAGGCTGTCTTGGAGAGCCATTGTGCTATCCAGTTTCATCTCCGCGCAGAAAGCTTTTTCCATCGCACGGGTGATCAAGGACGCGTCAAAAAGAACCGCGCGGCCATCGCGTTTGTGAGCCACAAGTTCCAGTGAAATGGAGGGTGTCGCTGAATCGCTTCCAGTTGTCTCTAACATTCCTTCGTACTCCTTTTGGGTTATTCCATGACCTCAACGCATACTGGCTGATAGTGTGCGTTGAGGTTGTCTTGTTCATTCAATTCAATGATTGGGGAAGAGCATGGTGCGAAACCAAGAGGTCGAGAGTTTCAAGAACAGAAGTAGCCAACGCGTGTGTCGCTGCCTGATAATGACCTTCCATTAGCCATCGGGCCTATAAGGCTTAAGATTCCGTTCCAAAAACTCCTTCTCTACTTCTCCTATTAATCATTCCGTCGCTAGTCTGGGCTGCGCGAGTGACACCTTTGGTCTTTGAAAACCGAAAAGCTGTCACTGCCAGACTAAATCACAGATTGGCCGGTTCAAGCCATGCCGTGATGTTCTCATCCTGTCGCGACCAGAGATTCTGCTGATGATTTGGGGTGTCTAAACTAGTTAAGATGGGGTTAACTATATCTAGTATTTGATCAGCGAATAAATGACGTCGCTAACGTCATTGTTTCTGTCGCGGGGATCAATATATCGTTGTCGCAAGCCGTGTCAACACAAAATGTTGTGCCTTGCTCGCTAGCACCTCGAGAATACGTTCTCTGTTTGGATAGAATAATCGAGGAAACACGGAGTTAGAGAAACACAACATATTGTGTTTTAGAATTGAAAAATATTTTGCAAGGTGAGCATCGAATTGGTCTTTGGGTTGCCCATTCCTTGCATTTGTTCTGGCTTGACTTTCGCTGAAGTCAACGAGCGAAACTGGCGCTATTTGCGCCGAAGCATGTTCAAAGGAACATAGAATTTTGAATATCGTTTTCCATCTGTGTATTTGGTTCCTTTGCCGTCAGCTACGAGCACCGTTGCACGCTTGGTGATCCGATTGATGATGCCTGTCATCTTTTTTCCACCAACGTCGAAGCAGACGGTATCTCCGATAGCAATACCAAGCTTCTTCCGAGCTACGTCGCTGGGTGTAAGCAAACGATGATTCGATTCGGTATGACCAAAATGCCGGCGCGCGTAATTTTTGAACTGATTGCCGTTGCAGTTGGAATCCGAGAACAGCAGAAGCTCAGCCAAGTGCAACATCTCGTGCTCCATGATTCGTTGCAGCGCCTGTAAGCGATTGTAACAGACCAAACCTCCGACTTTGGCCGCGGTATCAACTTTGAATGTGTCGAATAGCGGACTGGTGGCAATCGCAATTTCGAATTCAGGAAGAGCCCCCCGCCTGTTCTCGCGCTGCATGGTCGTCATTCCACCGCAGCTGGTCATGCGGGTCGACAAGCGAAAGGCAAGAGGTCTGTCTGAAGAGCGTTCGCACAATTGACCAAGCAATCCGTCAAAGATCTGCTCGTCGGTAATTTGGAACAGCATTCCCAGATCAGCGCTGGAGATCTTTTGAAACTGGGGACAATCGAAATTAGCTGAATTTCTGAGCGCGAAGTCGTAGATTAAGCGTTGGATCTGCTGCGTTTGTTTCAGCGACCTTTGGCGTTGGTTGATCAAATCAGTAAGCGATCGAGAGATCATGGCGCTCAGCATAGAAGGAACTTCCCCAGCCAAGATCGTAATAAGAATCAGCGCATAAAAAAAGCGGACTACCTTAGCAGTCCGCCTCGTCTATTTATATTTCACTCAAACCGAAATTTTAGTTTCCATCTTCAGATGCATCGCCATCATCGCTGTCGCTTCCGACAGCGATTGCAGTTGCGACACCAGCCAAAAGACCGATGCGAGCCAAGCGACTTCCGCCAGCTCCACCGAACAAACCACCACCGCCACCTCCACCGAGTCGACCGAACAAGCCTTTTCCACCACCGCAGCAGCTAGAGTTGCAAGAACCGCAAGTGCTGTATCCGCTGAAGTTGCTTGCAGAACCGCAAGAACCGCCTGCAGCAGCACCACAGCCACAAGATTCGCCAGCATATTCAATAGGAGATGAAGTATAAGCATCATCGTATACGACTTCGTCGCCTGCGTAACTAACTTGCTCGCCTACGAATCCAGAGTCTTGCTGACATGTCAAGCAAACGTCGAGTGAATCAGACACCATGCCACCATCAAACGGGATATCGGCTGGTATGTCTTGGTATGCGACTGGTGCGATTGCTGGTTCCAAAGAAACAGGAATCTCTTCACTATCGGTTACAACAGAAGCGATTGCTTCCTCTTCAACAGCTTCGAAACTTACCGCTGCGAAACCTGTTGGGCCAGCAGCAACAAAATCGTAAACACCTGGCTCAACGTCCTCGATTGCGAAGCTACCTGTTTCGTCAGCAATGACTTCGGCAACTTGTTGATCGTTTTGAATGAGGAAAATTGATGTGCCATCAACTAGAGCAACTTTTCCAAGCATAGGAACAACATGACCAACCAAGACGCCATCTTTGACGCTGACTTTGTTTGAACCAACGACTCGAGACGCCTCTTCAGAAACAACAGCGTTGTCCATGATTTCTTGGGCAATGTCAGACGGTAGTTGCTTCTGCAAGATCTGCTTAACAACAGCAGCTTGTGGAGAAACGGCAGCAGCCTCCATAACGTTTATTGAGTCAGAGCCATTGCTTGCAACAACGCGAACACCGTAAGCCGCAAATCCACTTTTGCCAGTAGCGACAAACGAATAAACGCCTTCGCCAATGTTAGAAAGAGAGAATAAGCCATCAATGTCGGTAACAGTTTCAGCTTGTATCTCGCCGTTATTAACAAGGAACACTTTCAGGTCAGAAAGTCCGTTTGCTTGGGAGCCGGCATCAATAGTGGCAACGCGGCCTTCAATAGATCCGCTCTCGTTGAGCGAGATTGTGTGGCTGCGTTGAACGCTGATCAACCCAGAGTTGCTAACCATTGAGGTGGTAGCTTCTGCGATTGGAGCATTATCCGTTAGAAACTGATGAGCTGACGCCGCTGCGGTCGCAACGATTGGCAATGCAAAGAGCATTGCGCCCATTCGGAGGGTTTTCCATTTGTTTTTCATTAATTTACACCAAGTACAAGGCTGCTTAAACAATTGATAAATAGACGTTTGACGCGTTACGAAAGTATTCAGACATCTTATATGTCGGTCCGCTTCAGCCATTGAATATAGCTAACGATCAACCATTCGTCAAGAAATTTTACCTATTATCGGAAGATTGTTGCAAGTTGTCTAAAGCAAGCATTCGACTTATCTTGACACCACTAAAGCCAATTTTTGGCCTTTAATGGTGTTTTTAATGTCCCGTTACGGCAATCTATTTCGGTCGGAAATCACCCCAATCTCAGGGCTACTGGCCGAACCGTAACGGGATTTAGGGATTCTGCCGCTAATCCTTGCCAGCCTTCCAGCTTGGACCCCTAACTTCATAGCCACCGCCATGTTGATCGGATCTTCGGCTCGCGCCACAGCCGAGTTCAGCAGCACCGCATCGGCACCTAACTCCATTGCAATAGCAGCGTCGCTAGCAGTCCCTACGCCGGCATCCACGATCACGGGGAACTTTGGCGAGTCTCTTTTAAGATCATCCAAAATAATTTGCAAATTATTGGGGTTGGCGACACCTTGTCCGCTGCCGATGGGGCTGCCTGCGGGCATGACGGCTGTGGCGCCGGCTTCCTTTAACCGCCTGGCGATAATTGGATCATCGCTGGTGTAGCACAACACCTGCAATCCTTCCTTCACCAAACGTTCGGTCGCCTTGAGAGATTCGATCGGATCAGGCAGCAACGAGCGACTGTCGCCTAGCACTTCCAATTTGACCCAGTCAGCGCCGGGGTTTTCAAGTCCCTTAAGAATCTCACGGCCCATTAATGCGCATCTGACCGCGGTATCAGCATCGTAGCAACCCGCAGTATTGGGCAACAATGTGTAACGATCAAAGTCGATGTAATCCAAAATGTTGCGACCCGTTCCGTCATACAGTTTTTCGCGTCGCACTGCGATGGTGATGCATTCGGTTCCCGATGCGGCCACCGATTCTTGCATCATTTCGAAAGACTGATACTTTCCCGACCCCAGAATCAAGCGACTCTCAAGCACATGCGTGCCAATCGTCAACGAAGACTGGTCGGTGGAAGCGTTGCTGTCGTTTTCAATTTTCTCAATCATGCTTAACCGCCTCCCACTAACGTTACCACTTCTAAGCGATCTTCTGCGTTGAGCACGGTCGTGGCATGGTTCTGATTAGGAATAACTTTGCGGTTAATTTCGACGGCAATCGCTTTGGTGCGAATGTCCAAAACTTTCAATAGGTCCGTTACCGATGAACCCTCTGCGATGCTCAGGCTTTGATCGTTGACGACTATTTCGATGGTTTCTCTTTTGGGCATCGAGATTACTTTTCTTGGGATAAGCTCGTATTTAACCGCCTGGCGATCGGTTAAGGTTTGATATTCTCGTCCTCGGACAATCGCCGAAAGACTTCCGCCATTATTCGGTTTCAGCCATATCACGCGCGTGATAACTACTGCGAACAAACGGGCCGCTGGCTACTTTCTTGAAGCCCATTTTTTCGGCCGACTGGCCCAACCAATCGAACTCTTCGGGGGCTACGTAGCGTACAACCGGTAGATATCGGTCTGTGGAAGGCTTGAGATATTGCCCTAATGTCAGGAAATCGCAATCAGCGTCTCGAAGGTCCGCCAGCACCTCAAAGATCTCCTCGTGAGTTTCTCCCAACCCCAGCATTAGTCCGCTTTTTGTTTTAATCTTCGATTTGGCTGCTTTCACGCGGCGAAGCAACTCCAACGTCCATTTGTAATCCGACTTCGGACCTCGGACCCGCCGATACAGACGAGGCACCGTTTCAGTGTTGTGGTTGAAGACTTCTGGGGCTGATTCGATCACGCGATCAAGCCCCTCTGGTGTGTGAATGAAATCCGGAGTGAGCACTTCGACGCTGGCGCCCGTTTTCTCCCGGACCGCTTTCACGCATTGGTAAAAATGTTCCGCTCCGCCATCAGGCAGATCGTCGCGCGTGACGGATGTGATAACGACATGTTTTAGCCCTAACCTGAGCGCCGCTTCGGCCAAACGTTGGGGCTCGTCCAACTCAAGCGCCTCAGGCCGGCCTCGTTTGACAGCACAAAATCCACACGGGCGAGTGCAGGTGTTCCCTAAAATCATGAACGTAGCGGTATTCTGCGAATAACACTCCATCCTATTAGGACAACGAGCATTATCGCAGACCGTCTCCAGCTTCAGTTCGCTCAGCAGTTCGGTTGTGTGGCCAACGTTGTTGCCTTTGGGAATATTCCGTTTGAGCCATTTCGGCAATCTGGCTGATGGTTCGGCTTCAAGTTCGACAACGTTAAAACCGCCCCCGCCGCCTCCGCAGGAACCACCACCGCAGCCGCCGGGGGTTACTTCTTCAGTGCTTTGACTGCTGAGAATAGGAAGATTGTTGGGCGGACGATTCATAGAAGTAAAAGCGCGTAAAAAGAGCGTAAAAATGTTCAAATGGATTGTAAAGCGACATGGTGAACCGGAACAGCCGTAAATTTGTCTCCCCTGTCTATTAACGTGGTACAATCGGTACCCTGAAGTTCTCGTACACATTGGTTCCGCGACAAAAAGAGCCAATTTCTGATCCGCGTCTGTGATCCAAAGCTCCATGGCCTCTAAGAAATCAAAATCAAACAAAAAGATGAAGAAAGCCGCTGGGCCTCAATCGCAGTCGAGAACGATCTCTGAAAACCGGAAGGCCCGCCACCGTTTCGAAATTCTGCAGCAAGTCGAATGCGGAATCGTTCTGATTGGTCCGGAGGTCAAAAGCCTGCGTGACGGCAATATTTCGCTTAACGAGGCCTATGTGCGAGTGGAGAAGGGCGAACTATGGCTTATCGGAGCCGATATTGCCGAATATCGCCAAGCCAGTTTCTGGAATCATAAACCGAAACGATCGCGGAAACTGCTGGTTCATAAAAAGGAGCTGGAGAAGCTCAAAGAAAAAGCATTCACCAAGGGGCTGACCCTAGTCCCGCTGCGAATGTACTTCACAGGACGCGGGCTCGTCAAAGTGGTTGTCGGCGTTGGACGCGGTAAAAATGTTCACGACAAACGAGAAACCAAAAAAACCGCTGATGCTCGCCGCGAGATCGACCGTCAAATGAAGTCAGCCAGCCGAGGATAAATCCTTGGCCATGGTCTCTTCCGCTGTTTACGGTTATTTAAACAAACCCAAAAATCCAATTCATCTATTTCTCATTAGGAGATCCCCTTGACCAAGAAAAACGATCGCCGGCATTTCCTCAAGGCTTCTTCTGCGGTCGCGGCAGCGGGACTGACGATGCCGTACTTTTTCTCCGGCAAACCTGCACTCGCTTTCGACACCGATAGCAAGAATGACCGTGTGCCGATTGGTTTGATTGGTTGCGGTGGAATGGGAGTAGGTAATTTCAATTCGGCCAAGCAGTGGCTTGACGTACTCGCTTATGCAGACGCCGATGCTGGCCGTGCCAACAAAGCCAATAAGGACTTTAGCGATGGCAAAGGCGATGTCTACGGTGACTATCGAAAGATTCTCGAACGCGACGACATTAAAACGGTACACATCGCCACGCCCGATCATTGGCATACCAAACCGCTGATCGAAGCGATGCTGGCCGGTAAAGATGTCTACTGCGAAAAACCTATGACGTTAACGATCGACGAAGGAAAGTTGATTCGCAAGGTACAGGAAGAAACCGGCGCCGTCGTTCAAGTTGGAACGCAACAGCGCAGTACTTTTAATCGGTTTGTGAAAGCCATCGCGATCGTTCGTGACGGTCGCATTGGCAAAATTAAGAAGATGACATGCGGTATCGGTGGCGCTCCGAGCAGCCCCGAGATTCCGGTTGCCGAAGTGCCGAAAGATCTGGATTGGGACCGGTGGTTGGGCCCAGCGCCACTTACCGATTACCGGGCGTCCAAAGAGAAATCCCGCCGGCGTGCGAAGCATTCCAACTGCCACTATGAATTCCGTTGGTGGTACGAGTACTCTGGCGGAAAGCTGACCGACTGGGGCGCTCATCATGTTGATATCGCTGCGTGGGCGCTTGTCGCCAACGGCCAAAGCGATGCGATTCTCTCAATCAGTGGCGACGCAACTCACCCGGTCGAATATGTTGACGGAGTTCCGCAGCAGACCGATCGCTACAATACCGCCACGAATTTCTTAATGAATGTCAAATTTGCTGGCGATGTCGACGTTGAAATTCGTAACGATGGCCCTAACGGCATCTTGATCGAAGGCGAAAAGGGGCGTCTCTTTGTTAATCGAGGTAAAGTGACTGGGGCTCCGGTGGAGGAGCTGAAAGAAAATCCTCTTCCTGAAAACGCGATCAAAGAGACCTACAAAGGTTTCGACCCAATCGAAAATGAGCGGAAAGCCCACTGGGCGAACTTCCTCAAGTGCGTTGACGAAAAGAAGGAGCCTATCTCGGACGTACATTCGCACATGCGAGCGCTCAACATCTGCCACCTAGCGGGAATCGCGGCTCGACTTGGACGCGAAATCAAATGGGACGATAAAACCGAGCAAATCGTCGGCGACGACGTTGCCAATTCGATGCTGAAGCGCGAGTATCGCGAAGGTTACGAAATCGAAATGAAAGCCATGGAGCCTGCAGCGGCCAACGGCTAAGCCCTGCTTAGGCTGAGCTTTAATATCTAAACCCGCACTCTCTTTGAAGAAGGTGCGGGTTTTTTTAGTTCCTACGAACCTTGCCTCCACGGTAGCCGTAGCAAGTTAAACAAAGTAAAACGTAGCCGCGGAAGCGCCGCTCCCATTAGCCGTTTGGGCGCTGGCCCCGGTTCCGTTACCGCAGAACCGGGGCTAGCGCCCAAACGGCTAATATTCAAAACCGAATACATCAGCCGCCAACGGAAAAGCGTCCGGTCCACCAATGGCAACCAGAAACCGGGGGCTAGCGCCCTGCGGCTGATTTTGACTTCATCAAAAGCCTCCATCTCTCAACGCCGATTTGATGCTTGAAATTCAGAACATCAAAAAAAGCTTCGTCCAACCCGACGGCGAATCGGTACCCATTCTGGACATCCCTGAATTCAAAATCGCTGCCGGCGAACAAGTCGTTTTGCTTGGCCCCAGTGGTTGCGGGAAAACGACGCTACTGCACATCATTGCCGGTCTGACCAAACCCGATTCTGGCAAAGTCATCTTGGACGATGTCGAATTGACAAAGTTCTCAGAAGCGATTCGCGATCGAATCCGCGCTGACAAAGTTGGTTACGTGTTTCAGACGTTCAACTTATTGGATGGGTTTTCCGCTTCCGAGAATGTGCTGTTGGGCATGACGTTCGCACGCAAGAAACTGGACGCCGCCCGAGCGAACAAACTTCTAAAAGAAGTTGGGTTAGGCCACCGTTTGAAAAATAAACCGCACCAACTTTCTGTTGGCGAAAAACAGCGTGTCGCCGTCGCCCGGGCTCTCGCTAACGAGCCGAAGTTGCTGCTGGCCGATGAACCGACGGCGAACGTGGATCCTCAGAACCAGCAACACGTTATCGATTTGATTCGCGAAAACTGTCGCAAGGCGAATATTGCGATTCTCATGGTGACGCACTCGCATGAAGTCGCCAGGCAATTCGATCGAGTTGTCGATTTGCAAGATTTGAATCTGGTCGTCAAAGACGCACGTTCTTCGGTGGAGACTTCCGCGTGAACGTATTGCAAATCGCTTGGCGCAGTATCCAACATCGTGGGCTCGGTTCGCTGCTGACGATCATTTCAATGGCGTTGGGCGTGATGATGGTGGTGACGGTTCTGGCCGTGCATGGACTCATTTCCAAAGCGTTCAACGACAGCAATAATTTTGGGTACGACGTTTTGGTCGGCGCCCGTGGCGGCGAGATCCAATTAGCGTTCAGTTCGGTGTACTATCTGGCATCGCCGATTGAGAACATTCCCTACGAGTACTATTTGGCGTTTTGCGATCAGGAAACCCGGCAGCGCGAATTAAAGTCGTCGATCGCATATGCCACGTGGCAAAATGAAGCACAGACGATGAAGTTAGCAAGCGGGCTGTCCGATGGCTTGTCCGACGGCTTTTTTGACTTCGCCTTCAACAGCCAACAAAGCGATCGGTTGGGGCTGGAGCGTGAAGGTCTTTTCGATCATTACACGCACACCGTGGTACCGATCAACCTTGGCGATTTCTGGGTGTCCGAAACAGGCGATGCTTTTCGTTGCGTGGGGACCAAACCAAAATTCTTCACCGAGATGTTGATCTCGATTGATCCCGAGATTCCATTTGAGTTCTCACAAGGCCGTTGTTTCGAAGAATACAATAGCGAGCATGGTTATTACGAAGCCGTTATTGGAGAAACGGTTGCGCGGAAATCAGGCCTGAGCATTGGCGACACGATTCAGCCGACCCATGGAGATCCCAACGCGGCAGATTCCCACATTCACGAAACCGATTTTCACATCGTCGGTATCTTGAAGAAAACGGGCACTGCCAACGACGGGGCGCTGTTTTTGAATATGGAGGGCTTCTTTTTAATGGAGGGGCACGCCAAGAGTCTTGAAGACGACTCGGTGTTCGGCAAAGCCAAGACCCAACGTGAGCGGCGTGAGAAAGAAGCGTTCGAGCAAAAACAGCCCGGTGACGATTTAGAGAATTCGCCTGAGATTGCCGAAGAAGGCAAACAAGAGGTGGCAAACACAGGCGCGGCTTCAGGCGATCAGCGGTCACAGCCATTGCAGTTAGAAAAACGAGAAGTCACTTCGATCTTGCTGAGGACCTTTGGGGGAGATGACGAAGACGACGTCAACGTCGTTGGTTTCATCTTACCTCCGATCATCAATGAAGGCGGACTTGAGTCGACGCTAAATTGGTCGCCCTTCCGCCCAGAAAAATCTCAGAAGGCCGCGCTGGCGGTCAATCCCGTGATGACAGTCACGTCCTTATTCTCCAAATTCGTCGATCCGATTCGCTGGGTGTTGTTGGCGTTAACGTTAATGATTTGCATCGTATCGGCGATTGGGATTTTGGTGGGCATCTACAATTCCATGAACCAGCGGCGACATGAGATCGCTGTCATCCGTGCTCTCGGCGCCAGCCGGCAAAAGGTGATGGGTATCATGCTGTGCGAATCTGTGTTGATGGCCTTTATCGCTGGCATGTTGGGTTGGATCGGTGGGCACACATTAACCGCCGCACTTAGCCCTTTAATCGAAGACAACACCAACGTCAGCGTCGGGTTCTTCGACTTCGCGCCAAAGATTCCGCTAGCTCATTTTTGGGGCGGAAGGTTCCTGCCGGAGTGGCTCAGCTCAATCGCCGTATCTCCCGAATTCCTTGTCGTCCCCGGCATGATGCTCCTTGCCATCATCGTCGGCATCTATCCCGCGATCTCCGCCTATAAAACAGACGTATCAAAGTCGCTGGGGAAATAATTTCACGATTTGGTGAGAGAGATTTTTAGAAAGTCGTATTTCACTCCGAGGCTGTGATTTTATGCCTGTGATTTTATGCTGAAGGGTCGCAGAACCCATCAGCCGTCACGCGATAGCGTCCGGTCTTGCGCGCTTGAGACCGGACGCTATCGCGTGGCGGCTGATGGACGTTGTAAAAATTTACAGCCCCTTCGTGAAATGACGGTTGCATGACGGGCGTAATTTCACGGAGTGAAATACGACTTTGTCCAGCTATCGACGGACCTCGACCGCCTTTGCGATTTTCCTTGATTCCAAGGACCGTTTGTAGAATAAGTAATCTTTGGCCGATCCTTTATGACAGCAATTTCGTTAGACCTCCAAGCCCGCTGCCAGCGGACCTGTTTTGATACCGGTCAATCTTCTTTCTCAGCTCAGAAACATTTGGGCCAGATTCGCCCGCAATGTGGCACAGCGAAATCCACGCCGATTCGGCTGCTTCAACATCGTCGTCGAGCAGCGCAATTTGAACGTGAGATGCAAACAGCATCATCGTTTCGGTGATGTGCAATCGTGGTTTTTCGTAAGCGTCCTTCAATCGTTCATGGGCACGTTCGAAGTTTTTCACTTCCGCCTCAAACGTTGCCACGGATAAGGCCGCAAACAGATAGTCGGGATGATCTTCATGAAGCCGCCTTATCTCGAGTACGGCCTTGTCCCATTCGCCACCGTGCCCTCTCTGTTGCCAAACCCTCGCTAGGTTAAATCGTGCTGACGCACAGTCGGGATCTCGATCTAAGATGCTCTCAAAAGCCTCCTCTGCCCCATCAAAGTCGCCTTGCTGCATGGCCCAGTAGCCCCGCTCCATAGGTTCGGCTTTCCAAGGTTCGGTCTTGAACGCTTCGCCAGTGATTTCGGCGGCGAGCAGTTTGATTTGAGTCCACTCACCTCTTGAAAAGAAGCGGTGTGGACCTATATCAATGATCTCATAATCTCGGAGCGTCGTCAGCGCGTTATACCGGAGCTGATCCGGGCCTCGGTTACTGAGCGCAAAATCTTTCAGGGCGGCGAGCATAGGCGGTGTTGCAGCTGCACTGGCAAATTTCAAAGCGAACTCGCGGCCGCGTGGATCACCACGGTCAAGCAAAGCGGGAACGAGCGTTGCTATCGCTTGGTTGTTTTCCGCCAGCGAATTCGCCGTGGTCGTGCCGTTATCTTCGGGACCTTCGAGTATGTTCTTAACAAATCCTGGTGGCAGCCATTTACCAATCGACTCGCCCCACGCTGCATGAGCTATCTCCGAAGCAATGTCTTGTACATTCGCGATCGCATCAGGATGTCCGGGGAACACGTCGAGACACTCTTTCCAAAGCCGCGCGGCCTCTTCCCTGTCACCCAGCCGAAAGTTGGCGACCGCAAAATAATGTAGAACGCAGCCGAGCTTGTCGGGATCCATCGGCGCGACTTGCTCTAGTCAAGACGATAGTGCGACAACGTCTTCATCATGTCCCAAAAAACTCAACCCCGCAACTGTCGCGGTAAAAGGATCTGTCGAAACCCAATTCCATTTATCGCTTTGTATTCAACCTTTCGACAAGTCGGCAATTTTTTTTGCTATCATCAGAGGCAGTGGTAAATTGCTCTGTGTCAGAGCAATTAAAACCAACCAAGGTCAGATGGATTGGAGCAAGAAATGGCAATGCGGATCGATGTAGTTGCTGGTTACCTGAACGCTTCTCGAAAAAATTCAGTCTCTGGAAAGATCGAGCTCGCAGACGGACAAGTCGTTTGGCTGGAGCTCAGCGGAAATTTGCGAGGCAAATTTTCCGGTCGCAACTTTTCCTTCAACGTCAATCACCCAGACGGGGCCGAACAAACTTCCGCCGGTGAAACGGCAGGCAATTCGGACAATCTCTCAGCTTCCCACTCGCAAGAGGAAGTTGAACCGCTGCTGGAGCTCAGGCAAATCGGCACGATTGGCGACGTAGATTTCCGAAAAGCGAAATCTCCACTGGTTCCGATTGAGGAGTTAATGACGCGCATCAAACTTGGCGAGACGCCGCCGTTTGAAGTCGTCGATCTGCTGTATTTAGAATGGTACGGGCAAAGTGGCCGCGTCGTTGCAGAAATTATCAATGTGGAAATTCAGTGGATTGACCAAATCAACGAAACCCAATCTAGCCCGGTTGCTGATCCGCTGTTCGTTGAAGATACCGACGAAGCGGATTCGGATGGTTCGGATAGTTCAGGTGAGGATGAATTAGAAAACGATGGCGAGTGGCCTCTGTCGTCTACTCAAACGGTCGATCCGTATCAACTATTTCCGACAGACCTTGATGACCAAATCAGGCAATCGTTAAAACAGAACGACGCTTCGATGCAGCCCAAAGACGGAGCCGTTGCTGGAGCGAATTCTTTGGACTTTGAGGAACACGAAACGAATCAACCGCGCGACTGGTCGGAGGTCATTCCGGGAATTGACCCAGAAACAAAAGCGCTCTACGAGTCATGGGACGAAATTTACAGCGGCCAATATGACCAGCCGATCGAAGGACTGTTTTGCGGCGAATATGAAATTCCACCATTGGATTCGGTCCAAACCGACGAACAGGCCGACATCATCGTCAAAATAATTGTGGCTCGACTGGCTCCGTTGAACGTCGCGATTGATTTATGCGAGCACATGACTCCGCTGACGGCTTTGAAGATGATCGTTGAAGAGATTCTTCCGATTGCCAGGGTACATCCCAATCTGGCCGCGACCGAAATCATTCGCCATTACAGTACGTTTGAATTCTGCGAGGCGTGCGAGAAGGAATTTGACGCTGAGTATGACAAGTATCATGAGTGAATTGAGCCGACACCGATCACTTAGGCCGCGTCTTTGATCCAGCTTTCCAACACGCGTTTGGTGGTGTCGGGGTTTTGTTCGACCAGCTCGTTTAGCTTCTGTTCGGCTTCGCGCCGGGCAGTCTCTTCGGCTTCGGCAACTCGCAGATCGCTTTCATCGGATTGGCGGGTTCTTGATTCTAAGGTCGAGTTGATCGACAGGATGTCGGCGTTGAGAGATTCGGTCTCCGCAGCTAAGCGCTCCCGGTGACGTCCACTCCGGTTCATCGTCGAGATCATCAGTAGGCCAATTGCCAAGACGACCGCCGAGGGCCAATATTTGGCCACCAATTTTTTGAAGTTGTCATACCATGCCAATGTCGTTACGGGCGCCGATCGGACCAATCGAACCGAAACGGCAGGTTGACCGTGTGACGCATATGAACCCACTGGCAGCAGCGGGTTGACGCGCCCAACGATTTCAGATTGCAGTTGCTCAAACGCCGTTTGCAACCCGGATGATCGTAAGCCGGGTTTGTTGGAGTTTCTGCTTACACGTGATTCGACCAATGCCTGAGGAACAGCAACGTCCACGACGACGTTTGTGGAGTAACTTGGACGTGCGTAGGTGACGGGGGCGACTGCGGGAGGTTCAGAAATTAGAGTGTCTTGAGAACCATCGTAGATTGACGCAAATCCGTTGGTGCCTGCGACAAGGTTCGCCGAAGCGCGGTTGGCTTTTGCCGGTTTCACCACACTTGCCTGGACTGCTTGGATAACTTGACGGGGTTGCTTCACGACGTCGACTTTCACGGCGACTTCGACACCTGATAAATCTGTCAGGCTCCGGCGGATGCGGTTCTCAAAGTAGTTTTGTTGCTCAAGTGCTGGCAGCCCGTTTACATGGGCAACTTGATTGGCGTCAGTTTGACGGTTACCGTCATGAGCGTACCCGGAGTGAATGTCGATGACCTGGATCTGGTCGGCGGTGATGCCGGCGATCGCTCCTTTGATGATTCGCGTGACGGTGTCGACTTGGACCGAATCAAGAATGACACCCTCACTTGGTTCGATTGAAATTACCGCCGTTTGAGCCGCAGCGTCAAATGCGGAATGCGAATCGGCGACGTCCATTTCAAACCAAGCTTGTTCCACAAACGGCAATCGTGTCACCATTTTGCGAATTTGTTCTTTCTTCCGCTGACGTGACAGAGACTTTTGTTGGCTGCGCGACATGAACATGTTCACCGACTCCGCTTCGGGAGCGTCAACCTGAAGATGTTGAGGAATCGCGTTCTGTTCGGTGATTGCTCTCAAGTACTCCGATCGCCGCTGTTGAGGAACCAAGACTCGGTTGTCTTGGATATCGAAACCGTTAAGGTTTGCGTTACCAAAGGCCAATTGGATGCGTTCGACATCACGTCGATTTAGCTCTCCATTGAACAGTTCAGCCATCGGTGAGTTGACTTGGAGGTGATTGATCTGAATCACCGCTAGGGCAATCAACACGACGATTGCCAGCATAACAGCGCGGTAGCGACGAGTCTGAAACAGTTCTTTAGCTTGGTTTGCAATGTTCATAAGAATGCTCTTGGGTTGATGCCACGGGTGAAACTATGCGGCACGTCTTGATTTGTTTTGAGCGACTGAATTGACTTGGTTTTGGCCAGCAAATTTCGGGATGATCAACACGTGCGCTGATCCGCCCAACGGGCAAGGATAGGTTTCCATGCTGCCGCTGTATTCTTCGGCCAGTAAACCGACCTCATGCAGGGCTTGATGCGATAGGAATTCAATAAACACGGGTGGGTGTTCAGGTATTTGGTCCGACGGCGACTGTGAAACGTTGAACCGTGATGGCGACCGTCCTGAATCAGCGACTTCCAGTTCCCATTGGGAATCGGTATCGACAAGCGTCACCGACAGCTCTCCGCCAACGGGCATCGCGTTGATTCCGTTGGTCAGTAGGCTGGCAATCGCAGGAACGATCAGCGTCGAATCGGCTTCCACATCGACGCCATCGAGATCGGTTTCGATTCCGATGTTCCTTTTGAAACAGACCGAGCGAATATGGTCGACGGCCGTTGCAATGGCGTCCCTAACCGATACTTTCTCAACGGAGACTTGTTCAGTATCTTCGTTTTCTCGTTCAGCGTCCATCTACCACCTGTACCACTTGGTCACATTTGAGACCGGCAAATCCATTTGCCGGATCGGAGTCGGCTTTTACAGGAATTTTCGATAGGTTGTCAAGTGAGAATGAAATGCAGGCGTTATCATGGGTGCATGAAGGCTAATGCGTGGTCCAAATTGATGTTTTAGTTTTTTAATTGAAAGTTAGAATTACGAATCGTTTTCAGCAAGAAGCTGGGTAGTTTTCGAGTGTTCATGGAAGAAAGTACTCAGAGTCAAGCATCAACAAGCTCATCCAAAGGCAGCCTCAAGGATCAAATTCAGATCAAGCTGGCCGAACTCGCAGATCTTGTCCCCCCTTCGGCAAGAAATCAAAAAACGACGCTTGACGATACAAACCCGACGCGCCAGGGCCCATTGAATTCGGCTTTGTCCCTAGAATCGTATTTCACTCCGTGAAACAACGCATGACACGTAATTTCATGGAGTGAAAAACGACTTTGTTGAGTTTTAGGCTAAAGCCAAGTCCATTTTTGCGAAGCAATTTTCAGCCGCAGCGTGATAGCTCCCGGTCTTTCGTGAGCGTAAATGAACCGGACGCTTTTCCGTCGGCGCCTGGTTAGACCGACAAACCCGCTAGAAAGTGAGCCTGAGCATGCCGGGAACAAACCACTCGCTGACGCGATGGGTTTGTATTAACGGGCACCACGAATGCCAAACGAACGCACTGGCTTCCTTACCTCGCAACACCAGCCATAACTTGATCTAAAACAATTTCGCCGACGCCGTTTTGATATAGCCAGAAACCGTTGGTTTGACCGCGGAAGCTTGGTTCACCTCCCAATTCTCCCGAAGGGATGTATCCGCTGGCCAACCCCATCGCGAAAAGGTTTTCGATCGGTTGAGGCACTGCCTTCGGATGCGATTTCGCTCGCAACACACGACAGAGATCGTCGACGAACGCGCCTCCCGCCTTTGAATTGAATTCGATCGTTCTGCCATCCTGCTCGTACATTTCGATGGCTCTTGGTCGATAGCCAAATGCGGGTACGATCAAATCAGATTGCCGGAATCGTTTTTCAAGATCTTCCGTTGCATCGTTCAACGGTTGCAGGCAAACCCGTTCTTCGTTTCTAAAACCATCGACCTGCAAAAGCTTCATCAGCAATTCACGTCCGTCGAAACGCAATCCGGCCAGTCGAAAAAGTCGGCCTGTTAGAGGACATACGTCCCGCTGATCGAAATCGGTGTATCCCGCATCAATGGCGGCTTCGGGCGAATCAAAACAAAGCCTTGGCATGGACCGATGAAGAATTGTAATCCCACCGCGACCAAACTTGACCCCATGCCTCGCCTGCAGCATTGTCCATGCGGTCGAAAACGCGCTGTGGGAGCTTCCGATAACGGTGACTTTTGGATCGGGCTTACCTTCAACGAATTGCCGCCAACTTCCCCCCGATTGATCACTGAGAATTCGGTGGGTTAGTAATACTTTCTCACGATAGAGTCCGAGTTGTGTTGAATGCCCGTAGGAATTTTCGATCGTTTGGTCGATCACATTTTCAATGTCCTGACTCCCACCGGTAGCGAGAACCAATTTCGTGCAAGTCGCTTTAAAGGGAACCCGATTCTGCGAACCTTCGAGAAAGAATCCTCCTTGCCGTAGCCGGACTACCGATTCGATCTTCGTGCCCAACCAGACCTTGCTGTTGAGAGACGCATCGATCGTTTTACGCAAACACTCGCCCATCGTTTGCAGAAAATCGCCTGCAATCGGTAGCGGCACCGATCGTCCGCGATAGCCGGCAACTGCGTTGGTGGCTGGAGCATTTTTAATGGAAGTCAGATGACCATCCGGGTCGTTGTCAAAAACTTCAAGAAACGTGTCGGCGAGGGTGTCGCTGTTGAGGCAAAAGTTTCCGAGGTTGCCGCGTACCAAATGTTGACCGGCCTCGAAGATCGCGACGCCCGAATCCAGAAGTGCGTCGAGCTTACCTGATTGCAGTGCGGCCACCACCATACCGGTGCCCGCTGGACCGCCGCCGACGATGGCGACGTTGTAGTGGGGCACTTTGGCGGATTGCCCCACCGAAGCAATCACTGGAGAATCAATGGTCGTCGAAGAAAATTTTAAAATCGACATTGGAAGGTCCAAAAAAATGAGGGTGGGGAAATGAGCTAGTCCGGCCGCTTTTCGCAAGGGAGACTTTTGCCGAAACAGATTCCATTGAGCGACGCGTTTCCGGCGGCAGGTTACATCCGATCGACAAAATCACCGGCAACGACTTACGCGACAACTAACCCAAACAGAGAATTCCGATGAAGCTTTAATGCATTGAAGAGACCGGCATACAGGCTCCGATCGCGGGACTCGGCGCGACGGCAACGCCAATCGAGTCAACTTTGTTCTGCTGCGATCGGCTCAAGCCACGATCCTCAAGCACCTTCGCAGCAAGCTGGCAACCCACGTGATGCGATCCGGTTTCGTCCAGATGAACACCGTCGAAAAGGTGGTGGTCCTCGAGGTCGACGCTTATCGTTCTCACGCCGAATTGATCAGCCAGTTCCTTGATCGCCGTGTTGTATTTCCTCACCGACGCATTCATCGAAACCAGATAGGGATACATCACCCCCGTTTTCAGTTCCGGAATTTCGAATAGTAGAATCTGGTTTGGACCGCAAACCATTCGCGCCTTAATCAACAACTGTGAATAGGCGATCTTGAAAGGTTCAAGGGCAGTAGGACCTTTGAGATCGTTGGTTCCGATCATGATCGTCAGCAGCCCCGGCTTGAGATCCTTCATCTTGCCAATTTCGGGCGCGAGACTGCGATTGAGATCACAAGCCGTGTATCCGCACACCGCATGCGTGATCGCGTGCCACCGGCGATCGGTGGCGTCGGCCAGCGATTGCGCTGCGTATTCGGGGTAGCAAAGATAGCTGCGTGCACCGATGGTGATGCTGTCTCCCCAACAAAGAAGCGTTTCCCAATTCATATCGTCTTCTCCAAAATTACTATATTGTTGTCTTTAGTTTTGAATTGAATCTGCAATTCCACAGTGCGATCGCAGCGTGAAAAACGAAGCTCGCTCCTGTCGAAAAATACCGCCCCGCCAACCGCTTGGGCTCAAGCTTCAATCGCCATAGCCATTCCAGCCCATGCGTTTGCATCCAAATCGGTGCCCGCTTTTTTTCGCCTGTCAGCATGTCGAAAGCGCCTCCAATGGGGATCGCCAGTCGAACGCCAAGGTTTTCCCAATGGTCTTCGATAAACGCTTCCTGCTTGGGCGCCCCCAGTCCTACAAACAGCAACGCCGCTCCGCTTTCGCGAATTTCACCAACACGATTGGCCACGTCGGAATCAGGGAAGTACCCATCGTGAAATCCGGCAACGACCAAATCTGGAATCTGTTGCCGAATCTGTTCCACCATCTGGCGGACCACTTCGCTTTTTGAGCCAAGGAAATAGACCGAAGAATTCGTCTCTGCAGCGGCGCGGCAGAGTCCCTCAATCAGGTCGACGCCGGTGACGCGTTGGGGAAGCGAACTTCCCAGCAGACGCGATAACCAGACAATCGGTTGCCCGTCCGCAACGGTTAGCAACGATTGATCTATGAATCGGCGGAGCCGCGGGTTGGTTCGCATGGCCATCAAAATCGCCACGTTCACGGTCGTGAAGTGTCCACGTTTGCCGTCTGAGAGGCTTTGGCGGGCCCTCTGGAAAACGTCGTCGTAAGTGACCGGATCGAAATTGCAGTTGAGCAAATGCATGCCCGTTGTTTACGCACAAGTTGTGCCAATGGCTTTAACGGTCTCAATCCCCTGAAATGTCTACTTCTACAGGATGGATGATGCAAAAAAGAAACACCAATGGGATGCCATTGGTGTTTTTAGTCACCCATGTTGAAGCCTCACTTTGCTCGCTACCAGATTTTGATGCGTTGAGCTTCGGGCCTGAACAACTGACCCCGCGAAGCCCCCCAATTCCTTCATGCAATGACGGCTTTTTCAGATCCAAGTCGATGTTTTTGACCACGATTCCCATTCAAGTTAGGTTTAAGTTCCGCATCAGCGCTGTCCCGATGTGACACCGCTCAAATTGGCGGTGCCTAATCCGTATCCGGGCCTTTGCTTGTCAGTAACTGATTTTGTGCGCATGGCACAGTAAATCGAATAAATCAATTACATGTTAGGGCTTATCTTCAAAGTGTGAACTAATATCTTAAAGGTAACTTTCCTTCCACTGAAGAAATCAATGAACTCACACAACTTGACCGCCAACCAACTTATTTTTATTCTCGCACTGGTTGTTTGCGTTCTGATTGGACGTGATACGGCGTTTGGCCAAAACCAACTCGATGACGCGACCGTCATCGAAGAATCACTAAGCGTAGCCGATATCGTTTATGATCAACGCAGAGATGTGCTTTACGCCTCGGTAAAATCGTCCGCCGGTATCCCCAACGGCAACTCAATCATCACGCTCGATCCGGTGACGCTTGACGTATTGGATCGAGTCCTGGTGGGTAGCGAA
>ENA-ORXT01001849-ORXT01001849.1-marine-metagenome-genome-assembly--contig:-NODE-1849-length-27011-cov-4.379595_pt1 | contig 27011 bp, 26 predicted proteins | sample MGYA00237868_ERZ511482 | MGnify/ENA metagenome assembly ERZ511482
GTTCTAAACGCATGTGTGAGCATTACGGACACCCCGACTTGTCGATGACGGTTAAAGGTCAAGAGTTCCCAGCTTACGACCCTCGCGGCATTCAGGGTATGGGCTTGGCTTATGCCACCTCTAATCGCGGCGCCTGTCACCTACGCGGCTACACCGTGTCGTCTGAGATTTTAGGTATTCCAGTTAAAACGGACCCACTGCACACAGAAGGTAAAGCGGATTTGGTCAAAGCTTTTCAAGATGCTACCGCAGCGGTGGATTCAGCAGGGCTTTGTGTATTCACAACGTTTGCTTGGGGGATGGATAATATCTCGCCTCAGGTTGATGCGGCGTGTGAAGGTGACTGGTCTGTTGAAAAACTGCTTGAAGTGGGTGAGCGTATCTGGAATATGGAACGTGATTTTAATATCAAAGCAGGCATCACAGGCGAGCAAGATACCTTGCCAAAACGTTTACTGAAAGAGGCGGCTAAAGTAGGCCCTGCCACAGGACGTGTAGCAGATTTGGATAAAATGCTTCCAGAGTACTACTCAGTACGAGGTTGGACACCTGAAGGGGTGCCTACCGATGAAACACGATCTCGGCTAAACTTAGCCTGATCTGTGAGGGGCGGCTTCGGTCGCCTCTTCTCATTGTTTTAGAATATTAGAATTAGGGCCAATATTTATGTCCATGTTTACGTTACAAACGCTAGGTTTGATCCTGCTCTTTGGTTTATTGGGGCTATTGGTGGGTTGGTTTATCCGCTCGTTTTTTTGTAAGCCAAGTGCAAGTGGTCCAGCATCAAAAGTTGTTGGCAATGCTGATACCCCAGTTAAAGCACCCCTTAATACAGCGGCAGATAACACTTCAAACATTGCTGCAGATACCCCCGTAACAACAACCGCTGCCACGGGTGTGGTAGATACCGTGTCTAACGTTGCATCAGAGGCATTAGACACGGCCGCAGGCGCGGCGGATAATGCCATCGCCAGTACCAATAACGTGGGGGTTGCAGTAGGCGCCGCGGGTGCGGGTACAGCCGCTGCGGCGGCCGCTGCATATTCCATTAGTACCTCAGTTAATGATCAGCAAGAAGATGCCAGACAACTTCGCACCGAAGCTGAAGCCTTATTAAGTGAAAATTTTGCAACCGACGCGCCTGACGGCGTGAGCCATATTATTATTGGCGCGGGGCCAGCGGGCATTATCGCCGCTGAGACTATCCGTAAACTTGACAGTAAAGCGATTATTACGGTGATTGGCGATGAGCCAGAAGCCCCCTATTCACGTATGGCTATCCCTTATTTTCTTGAAGAGAACATTCAAGCCGAAGGAACTCACCTGCGTAAAACACAAGATCATTACGAAAATGCCGACATACAGATACTCAGTGGCCGCGTAAAATCGGTCGACACACAAAATAAACAAGTCGAAACAGCCAATGGTTTAACGCTAGATTACGACAAATTGCTGATCGCAACGGGCTCTCACCCATTAACCCCGCCAATTCCTGGGCTAGACAATGCAAAGGTCGGTAACTGTTGGGATCTGGCCGATTCGCGCAAAATTATCGAAAACGTCAAACCCGGCGCTAGCGTAGTGCAAATTGGGGCGGGCTTTATCGGCTGCATCATCCTTGAAGCATTGGTTAAACGTGGTGCAAAACTGACCGTCGTTGAAATGGATAACCGCATGGTACCGCGCATGTTGGATGAGCAGTGTGGTGGCATGCTCAAAAACTGGTGTGAATCTAAAGGCGTTACCGTCTTAACGGAAACGCAGGTTAAGAGCATCGAAGACAATGGCGAGCGTATAAAGGTTAACTTATCTAAGGGTGAGGCGATTGACGCGGACTACGTCATTTCAGCAACGGGTGTGGCGAGCAATACCCAATTTTTAAAAGGCAGCGGCATTGATATTGATCAGGGCGTGCTGGTTAATCATTTCCTTGAAACCAACATTCCTGACGTTTACGCAGCGGGCGATGTGGCCCAAGGTGTTGATTTCACCACGGGTGGGTACAGCGTTCACGCGATACAGCCCACAGCTGCCGATCACGGTATCATTTGTGCTAAAAACATGGTCAAAGGCAATCAAACCCGTCATAAGGGGAGTTTGCAGATGAATATCCTATCGACACTGGATTTGATTTCGACCTCTTATGGGGCGTGGGAAGGCGTTGAGGGGGGTGAGCATACCGAACTTGTCGATACGGATAAGTATCGCTATATCCGGTTACAGTTTAAAGATGACCGATTGGTCGGTGCTAATACCTTAGGCATCACGCAAAACATTGGGGCACTGCGTGGCCTGATTCAAAGTAAAACTAAATTGGGCGTTTGGAAGGACCGCCTAATGGACAATCCGCTGCACTTTATGGATGCTTACGTTGCCATTACCGGTAACCATACATGAAGGTGACGTTTAAACTATTTGCAACATTGATGAAGTATCTACCGCCCGATGCAAACGGGCACGAGGTACCAATGGATGTTGACGAAAGCACTTCAGCATTTGACCTGTTAGATCATTTTAATGTACCACGTGAAATGGCACATTTGGTATTGGTGAACGGTGTTTACTTACAACCTGAAGAGCGTACCCTTCCGCTTAAAGAAAACGATGTACTGGCCATTTGGCCACCCGTGGCGGGAGGTTGACGGTGCCTGAACTCACCACCATTGAACTAGAGATGGGTTTGACTGAAAAAGAGTTTGACCGTGTCCTGCCTAATGCCACCAAACCCTACGATGTGCACACCACGCCAACCGGCTTTGCCTTAGTCAATGACCAGCACAGAGTCACGATTGATAAAACGCCCTTATCGCCTCGGGTAATTGCCTCAGCTAGGCTGCCTAGAATGCTGGTGGTCATTACCTTTAAACACCACGATGAAGCTGAGGTTAAGGCGTTTATGGTTCGTTTTAATCGCTATATGCACCGCGGGGGCGGCTAGCGGTATGACGCCAGAACAACGTAGCCGCTATGACCGCCAGATACGCCTGCCTGCGGTGACCGAAACCGGCCAGCAAACGCTGATTGATGCCAGAGTGCTAATAATTGGTATGGGGGGTTTAGGCTCACCGGTGGCGATGTATTTAGCCGCAGCGGGGATTGGCCATTTGGTGATCAGTGATTTTGATATCGTGGAACGTTCTAATTTACAGCGCCAAATCATTCACACTGAACACACCGTGGGTCAACTTAAAGTCGATTCGGCTAAGCAGTTTATTGCATCGTTAAGTGCAAACACTCAAGTCACCCCCATTGACCATGAACTCAGTGATGATGCATTAATCTTGGAGGTAAGCCTTGCCGATGTGGTGGTGGACTGTACTGACAATTTCCCAAGCCGTTTTGAGTTAAACCGCGTTTGTATCGCGCTAAAAACGCCATTAGTGTCTGGCGCAGCGATTCGTCAGGAAGGCCAAATCAGCACCTATGATGCACGCAACAAGAACAGTCCGTGCTATCAATGCCTGTACCCAGAGGTAGGGCTTGAAAGTGTCACCTGCGCTGCTGAAGGCGTGCTGGCCCCGGTGGTAGGGATTATTGGTACGATGCAAGCACAAGAAACCATCAACGTATTGCTCAATCGCCCTGCCCTTGTGGGCACGTTATTATTACTAGATGCACAATACTTAGAATGGCAACGCATGAAATTGCCTAAAAACCCAAACTGTCCCGCCTGCTCAGAGACTTTAACATGACCCCTACCCAACGCATTCAAGCCGCTGAGGCTTTTCAAGCCTACAACGCAATGGAAACCACTAAAAAACGCCATTTAGATTTAATGTTGGCAATTGATAAGCGCGGTAAAAAGTTTAACCTCACCGCAACCGACGCTGAAACGGCCATGCTTAAACGATTGCTTAATGACCACGATGAGCAAGTCGCGCAGTTTAAACAACAAAGCGATACATTAAAGTCGGTTAACCCTGAAGCGCACCTTGCAATGTTTAAATATGTTGGTGAAATTCACACCCTGCTAGATGCCTTTGTGCAAGATGAGCCTAAGCACTGATAGGTCTGTCAGCTACGCAAACTACACCAAGAGCAAACTTGTTTTTACGACTTTACAACGGAGTATCTGATGCCATCTATTTTGGTTTTGAACGGCCCTAATCTAAACTTACTAGGCCAACGTGAGCCGGGACAATATGGTCACAGCACACTTGAAGCTGTAGAAACACTTTGCATAGAAACCGGTAAACGTTTGGGTTTTGAGGTGGAGTGTTTACAAAGCAATCATGAAGGCGTGTTGATCGATGCTATCCACAAAGCCGGCCGTGGCGTACAAGATGGCAGTGTATTGGGCGCGGTGTTTAATGCCGGGGCTTATACTCACACTTCTGTTGCCCTACATGACGCCATTAAAGGCGCTGAGCTGCCGGTCGTCGAGGTGCATATCTCCAATGTGCATGCTCGTGAATCGTTTCGCCACCACTCCTATTTATCACCCGTCGCGGCAGGCATTATTGTAGGCTTTGGCATTGAGGGCTATGTGCTTGGCATCGAAGGACTGGTTCGCAAAATGGCACGCTAGTTGCGATTGATTAATAAATCAGGCTCTATCGGGATAAACCGATTCGCCGCCTCGATTAATGAGGCCGCCGTTAATGCGCTAACACCATAAACCTCAACTGCTGAGTGTTGCTGCTGCCTGAGTCTATCTGCTAGCAAATCAAAATCACCATCCCCCGATACCAATACAATGGTGTCGCTCACTGTTGCATAGTCCATGGCATCTAACGCGATTCCCACATCCCAATCGCCCTTAGCTGAGCCGTCGTTGCGTTGAATGTAAGGCTTCAGCTTTACTTCAAAACCAATGGCTTTAAGGATATTTTGAAACTGCTGTTGTTTTTGATCCCCCCTATCGATCGCATAGGCGGTCGCTTTTACGATGCGTCTATTGTGGGTTGCTCTGGCCCAAAATTTGTTGTAATCAAAATGACGCCCGTAGGCTTGTCTGGTTGTGTAATAGACGTTTTGCACATCGACCAATATAGAAACCGATTCCATCGCTATAACGCCGCCTCGTAAGCCATTAAATCAACATCGGCCGCTTGCATGCGTAATGCGATAATCGCCTGATAAGCCTCAGAGTCAAACCAGCCATTTAACGACGCCATATTGGGAAACGATAGAACTACCGTATCGGTATGGGTATGCTCGCCGCCTAATAACCGGACTTTATTGCCTCTAAACAGCAGTGTCGCCCCCCAAGGTGCTAACGTGGGTACAATTTTTTCACGGTACAGCGCCCACTTATCAGCGTCTTTAACCGTGATGTGTCCAATGGCGTAGGCAGATGGTTTCATTGGGTTTGCAGCCTCTGATTAATCAATCCCTCAAGTTTAGCAAACTTACTTGTTGAGATTGTCAACACCGCTCATAATTATCACCAATCAATCACTTGAGTACGGCATGGATAATAACAGTAGAACCAGTGATGAGTCGGTTAGCGCGACGGTTTATCACGACGGAGAGTGCCCCATTTGTAATGTAGAGATTAATGCGATGAAACGCATTGATAAAGACAAACGGGTTAAGTGGGTGGATATCTCTAAAGATCAGGCAGCACTTGATGCCGCCGGGCTCACCTACCAGCAAACGATGGATCGCATCCATGTGCAGGATGAAAATCAACAGATGATTACCGGCGTGAACGGGTTTCTTAACGTTTGGTCACACCTACCTTATTTTCGCCGCGTAGTACCTATCATTAAACACACGCCAGGCCTGCTGTGGTTAATGGAAAAAGGCTACGTTCTATTTGCTAAGTATCGTTTAAAGCTGACGGGTAAAACGATAGTGAGTACAATTAAAAGCACCGCCAACATCAATCCAGCAACCAGTACTTCCACTGCATCACAACAGAGCGTTAGTCATATGAACAGCAAACATTTTTTGATCACTGGGGGTTCTGGATTCATTGGTTCACACCTAATACCAAAGCTTTTAAAAGCGAATATTGCGGTCACTGTACTGACCCGCTTTCCGGCCAAAACCTTGGCGCAGTTTAATCACGAAATTAAGGCTATCGATAGTATCGATGCGCTGGATAAATCGGCTCATTTTGACGTGGTGATTAATCTTGCAGGCCAAGGCATTGCGGACAAGCGCTGGTCAGAGAATGTCATACAGCAATTATTTGACAGTCGCCTACACACAACCCGGGCGCTAGTTGAGTATATGAAGCGTGCCGAGCGCAAACCTGATTTATTTATTAGCGGCTCTGCAACAGGATTTTACGGGCTGCGGGGCGATGAAGTATTAAACGAGGAGGCGCAAGGTGATGAAAGCTTCTCAACTGAAATTTGTGCTGAGTGGGAAAATGAAGCACAAGAGGCCGAAGCACTGGGCATCAGGTGCTGTTATTTGCGTACGGGCATCGTATTAGGCGATGGCGGGGCGTTATCAAAAATGCTCCCGCCTTTCAAATTTGGTCTAGGTGGACCGATGGGGGATGGCGAGCAGTACATGTCGTGGATTCACATGAGCGATCTAATCGGCATTATCGGCCACATTGTTAAGCACCCCAATGTAACCGGCCCTGTGAATGGAACCGCGCCTAACCCTGTCACCAATAAAGTATTCGCCAAAACCTTAGGCAAAGTATTAAATCGTCCGGCGTTCATCCCCTTACCTGCATTTGTACTAAAGTTGTTGTTAGGTGAGATGGGGGAAGAATTATTGCTATCTGGACAGCGAGTCGTGCCTGAGAAAATCAGTAAAGCAGGCTATCACTTTATTTATGAAGACATCGAAGCGGCGCTCAGCGACGTTATCAATAAAAAATAACCACGGGTTTAGTCAATACTAACTTAATTTATAAGGTTTTCGTTTTGCTGAAATCTGGTGATTGAGGCTATACTTGCCTGCATTGAATAATCGCTTAGGTGCCAAATGCTAGAAAAATTATTTGAAAATAATAAAGCGTGGTCGGCCAATATATTAAAAAACGACCCTGATTTTTTTGAAAAGCTGCAGCAGCAGCAAAACCCTGATTACTTTTGGGTCGGCTGCTCGGACAGCCGGGTTCCGGCGAGTGAGATTTTAAACCTGTTACCCGGTGAAGTGTTTGTTCAGCGCAACGTTGCCAATCAGGTGGTGCATACCGATATGAACTGCCTGTCAGCGCTGCAGTATGCGGTGGATGTACTCACCGTAAGGCATGTGATCGTTTGTGGTCATTATGACTGCGGTGGGGTTAAAGCAGCGCTAGCGGGTGAGCGTCATGGGCTGGTAGATAACTGGTTAATGCATGTGCGCGATACGATTAAAAAACACCGCAAATCGCTAGATGAGATGGAGTCTGAAAAAGAGCGAGTTGATCGAATTTGCGAGTTAAATGTGATTGAGCAGGTTGAGAACATTTGTAACACTACGGTAATGGAAGATGCCTGGTCGCGAGGTCAGGAAGTCACGGTGCACGGCTTAATTTATGGCTTGCACGATGGGCACTTACGTAACCTTGATATCAGCATCAGCAATCCTGATGAAATCTCATCGCAATATCAATTTGCGCGGCAGCGGATTGTTGGTTAATAACTGTCAGCCACTGCTTCATTAATAACGCTCCAGACATGCACGCAGCCTGAAGTCGTTTGATCAATGAGGCAGAGGCCTTATTGTCATGTCAAACGACATTCCGATGGGGTGGGCATATTATTTTCGACTAATAAAAAGCATTGCACAACCTGCCAGCAATCCCCAAAAGGCACCAGATACACCAAATAGCGTCATGCCAGAGGCTGCGGCTAAAAATGTCACCGCACTTGCAGGTCTTGTCGCCTCATCTTTAAACGCCGCGACTGCTGACCCTGAAAAAGCGGCAACCAATGCCAAACCTGCGACGGCCTCTATTAAAATAACGGGAGCAAGGCTGACAAACGCGGTCATGACACCTGCAAATATGCCAAGAAAAATACTGCCAATCCCAAAAAACACCGCGGCGATGTAACGCGTGTTGCGATCTTTGCCGCCCTCTTCGCTGGCCATCATCGCAGCGACAATCGCCGATAGGTTAACGGCGTGTGAGCCTAGACATGACCCGAGAATTGAAAAAATGCCGGTGGTTGTTATTAAAGGAGATGCAGGGGTTTCGTAGTGATTGGCTTTTAGTACAGCAATGCCGGGGATATTTTGTGACGCCATCGTTACAATAAAAAGTGGCAGCGCAAGACTAAATACGGCTTCAATCGAAAAGGCAGGGGTGACCCATTGAGGCGATGGGATTAAATTATCGCTAAGGATTGTTTTCCAATCGGCTGGAAACTCGACACCCACAAGCACCACCGTGATAAAAGCCAGTAGAGCAAATGGTACCGCAAGCGCTCGGTTGACTCTTGCACCCATTATCCATGCAATGATGATGGGAAGCCCAAACCAGGGGTTAAATGCAACCGCTTTAAACGGTGCTAAGCAAAGCGTTAACAATACCCCGGCTAATAATGCATTAGCCAATGCGCTAGGAATGGCTTCTACTGCCCGACTTAACGGCGTCCAAATGCCAGCGAGTACCAATAGACATCCGCAGATTAGAAACGCACCAACCGCGGTTTCAAACCCGCCTGAAAACGCTGCAGAGGAGGCTAGCAGTGCCGCACCCGGCGTTGACCAAGCCACGCCAACGGGCACTTTTGTTCTCAAACTTAAAATGATGCTGCACAATCCCATGGATATAGCAGCAATCATGAGGCCTGAAGCGGCTTGGGCATCACTCGCTCCAACACTTCTTAAGCCTTGTAAAACAACAGCAAATGATGATGCAAACCCTACAAACGCCGCAAGTAATCCGGCAAATACTGACTGAGGGCTTACATCACTCATATCTAATGCTTAGCCGCCAAGCAGCTGCGCACGTAGGCCCGTATGGACTGGCGTGTTAGACAACCAAATGCCAAATAATGCTTCTTTAAAAGCAGCTGAACGGATCGTTTCTACTCTTGTGCCGTTGCGGATGATATGAACGCCACTTCCAGGTACGTTGGTTAACTCATAAATGTCACCAGGGCCTACGCCTTTATCAAAGGTGTTAAGCATTTTATCAATCTCAGCTTTGATCGGCGTAATATTGCCGCCAGTACCTACCTGAAAACCTTGCATAGTCGCTTGTTTCATTTTCGCAGGTGTAATAAAGCTTGAAGTGATCGCAAGACGAATGCTCATTGGCTCGTCAGCTTTCATAATAGCTGCTGCGTCTTTACTTTTGTTAGTAAGGTATAAACCTGCAAGGTACAGACTCATAAAGTATTTTTTACGCACACCAACGCCGTTTAACACCATTGTTTTGCCGCCATACTGAACTTGAGCAGGCATTTTCTCGCTGGCTGTTGCCGCGCTCGCGTGGCTGGTGGCAAACGCAAGAACTAGCCCTGCTATCATGGTATAGATTGCTTTCATTTTTCCTCTCCTTGTTAAAATTATCAGCCTCTGGAGTTGGCCCACTGGAAAATTTTAAACCCCTTTCCAGTGGTACCAGATTCGCTGAATTGTACTACCTATTAAACCGTTTTACTCTTAAAGCACCGTTTAGTTTAACCGCTCAAATACGGTCGCAACGCCCATCCCCATACCAATACACATCGTCGCAAGACCCATAGTCGCGTCCTGTTCCTCTAAGATATTTAGCAAGGTTGTAGAGATACGCGTGCCTGAACATCCCAAAGGATGACCCAGCGCAATTGCGCCACCTTTAATGTTGACATGATCGTCCATGCGGTCCATCAGCTTCAGATTTTTCAACACTGCCAGCCCTTGTGCAGCGAAGGCTTCATTGAGTTCAATGTACTCAATATCGTCCATGTTCATGCCCGCACGCTTGAGTGCCTTTTGCGTGGCAGGAACAGGACCAAACCCCATAATGGCAGGATCACAACCAGCCGTTGCCATACTCACAATACGCGCCCGTGGCTTAAGGCCTAGCGCTTCAGCTTTTGCCGCTGACATCACTAACATACCTGAAGCGCCATCAGAAAAGCTTGATGAGGTCCCCGCTGTAACGGTACCGACTTTAGGCATAAACGAGGGCGGCAATGTCGCAAGCTTTTCAGCCGTGGTGTCTGGACGAATAACTTCATCCGCTGTGACCATTATTTTAGACCCATCAGCGGCGTGTCCTTCAATGGGAATAATCTCGTTATCCCAAAGGCCATCAACAGCGGCTTTTGCTGCGCGCTGGTGTGAACGGGCACCGAAAGCGTCTTGCTGCTCGCGGCTGATACCGTTAATTTTACCCAACATTTCAGCCGTTACGCCCATCATCATACTGGCTTTGGCCGCATACTTTGACATTTCAGCGTTAATATCCACGCCATGCATAATCGAAATGTGGCCCATGTGCTCAACGCCACCGGCGATAAACACATCACCGTTGCCCGTCATAATGCCTTGCGCGGCACTGTGCAGCGCTGACATGGACGAGCCACATAGACGGTTGACTGTTTGCCCAGACACTTCGTGTGGCATGCCAGCTAGCAGCAATGCGTTACGCGCAATATTAAAGCCCTGCTCTTTGGTCTGATTAACACAGCCCCAAATTACATCTTCAACGTGCTTGTCATTTAGCGCCTCATTGCGGCTTAATAGTGCTCGGATTACTTCAGCTGACAGCTTCTCAGCGCGCACATTGCGAAATGCACCGCCTTTAGACTTACCCATTGGGGTACGCACGGCATCAACGATTACTACATCATTTGGTTTTAAACTCATCGTTCTCTCCTCTTACCCCTTAGCCCGCTGCCGGAAAGTATTTTCCGCCATTGGAAGCCATGTCGCGCATTGTGTCAGTGGGTGCATACATTAATCCCAAATCGGTATATTTGTCTGCCATTTCACAAAAGGCGTCTAAACCCATTTGGTCCATATAGTTCAGCGCGCCCCCTAAAAACGGTGGGAAACCAATACCATAAATCAAACCAATATCTGCTTCAGCTGGAGAAGCAACGATGCCCTCTTCAACACACCTTGCCGTCTCGATACACAGCGGAATCATCATACGTTCGATAATTTCCTCATCAGTAAATTCTTTAGAATCCCCAACGATATCGCCCAATAAATCAGTTACCGACTCATCGGCAATCTTTTTAGGTTTGCCACGCTTATCCGTTTCGTAACGGTAGAACCCTTTTTGGTTTTTCTGACCAAAACGCTCCAACTTAAACATGCGATCAATCGCATTTTCATCCGTATGTGCCATGCGATCTGGGAAGCCTTCAGCCATCACGGCATCGGCATGAAACGCGGTATCGATACCCACCACATCCAGCAAGTAAGCAGGCCCCATTGGCCAGCCAAAACGCTCCATCACCTTATCAATTTTGACAAAATCAGCACCAGAATCTAACAGACCTGAGAAACCACCAAAATATGGGAATAGTACGCGGTTAACTAAAAAGCCGGGGCAATCATTAACAACAACCGGTGTCTTGCCCATCGCTTTAGCGTAAGCCACGGTACGAGCAATAGTCGCCTCTGAGGTTTTCTCACCGCGAATAACTTCAACAAGCGGCATACGGTGTACAGGGTTAAAAAAGTGCATGCCACAAAATGACTCAGGACGCTCAAGGGCGGTGGCCAATTCTGTAATTGAAATCGTTGAGGTGTTAGAAGCCAATACAGCGCCCTCACTCAGCGTTTTCTCAACTTCTGCTAAGACAGATTTTTTAACCTTGGCATTCTCAACAACCGCCTCAACCACTAAATCAACTCGGTTAAAGTCGCCGTAGCTTAAAGTGGGTGTAATTTGCGTAATGACTTTCGCCATGCCGGCAGCATCGATACGACCGCGCTTTAACTGACCACTAAGCAACTTAGTTGCCTCATCCATGCCTAGCGTTAGCGCCGCCTCATTAATGTCCTTCATTAATATTGGTGTGCCGCGTGACGCCGACTGATAAGCCACCCCGCCGCCCATAATGCCTGCGCCTAGAACGGCTGCCTGCTTAACTGGCTCTGCAGTTTTAATATAGCCTTTTGAAACTTTCTTAACGTGCTGGTCTTTTAAATACAAACCCACTAACGCAGCCGTTACGCTATTTTTAGCCAGTTTTGCAAACGCTTTTGACTCGACTAGCAACGCCTTGTCGCGCGTCATAGTGCATGACTTTTGAATGGTCTTTAAAACAAGCATTGGTGATGGATAATGCGGACCGGCTTTTGCGCCAATAAAGCCACGCGCGCTTTCAAACGCCATCATCTGTTCCATGTTATTTAACAACACAGAGGTTTGCTTTTCGGTGCGGCGCGCTTGATAGTCAAACACCCCTTCAGCGCAATCGTTTAATAATCTTAATGCCGAATCACGCAAAATATCTGGTGCTACAATAGCGTCCACTGCGCCCACATTAAGCGCCGCGTCTGCTTTGTTCTCAGCGCCGCCACAAATCCACTCATTGGCATTATCAATACCAATGAGGCGTGGCAGACGAACCGTGCCACCCCAACCCGGGCAAATGCCTAATTTAACCTCAGGCAAACCCACTTTTGCACTCGGCACCATCACACGGTAATCGGTTGATAAGCAAAGCTCAAAACCACCGCCAAATGCAACGCCGTTAATCGCCGTAACCGTTGGGCACGGTAGGTCTTCAATCGCGTTAAATATCTCATTCATTCGGCTAAGGTTTTCAACGATGAAGGATTCTTCTACCTCAAACATCTGTGAAAATTCGTTGATGTCAGCACCAACGATGAAGCCTGTGTCTTTTGCGCTGCTAAATAGTACGCCACGAATGCCGTCTTGTTTACCTAACGTTGCTACGGCGTCGCGCAGCTCTTCTAACGTGTTTTGGTCCAGCGTATTGACTGACTTATCCTTGCGGTCAAAAACGACCTCGTACATACCGTCATCTAACACTTCAACACGAATGGAGTTACCTTCCATTAACATGATTTTTCTCCGTATTTACAGGTAAAGCATGATTTAATTAGCACCGCTTAAGCGACTAAATTTAAGCAACTGGGAATAGTGTTGCCAATTGCGTGGCTAACATCATATTGCCGTCGGCTTTAATTTTGCCAGCCATAAACGCCTGCATACCGTCAGTTTCGCCATCCATAACCTCTTTAAAGGTATCGGCATCCATTGTTAGCGTAACACTTGGATCATCGTGCTCAGCCTCTACAATGACGCAGGTGCCATCTGTAATGGTGGCATGCCAAATGCTGTCATCGATATCAAACTGAAAGATCTCATCAACACCAGATGCTGCATCGGCGTCAAAACGCTCACCCATTAATTTGAAAGTTTCACTCACATTGCTCATGATCATCATCCTATCTTAAATTTTTAATTCGTCTATGTACTTTACGGGCGCTGCTAACAATTGTCGCAGCGCCCTTTGTGCCTATCGTCTCAATGCGTTGATACTTGAGATGAGCGACTTATCAATTAAAGCTAAACATCTCAGCATCCAAGTCCATTAGGTTGCTCGCGCCAGAGGTCATCGTTGGCACTAACGCACGGGTTCTTGGCAACATTCTCTCAAAGTAGAAACGCGCGGTGGTAACCTTTGCGTTATAAAAGCCTTCCTCGTCCGTGCCTTCAGCTAACGACTCTAGAGCCGTCTTAGCCATACGCGCCCATAAGTATGCCAGTGTGACATAACCAGAGTACATTAAATAATCAACTGAGGCAGCACCCACTTCATCTTTGTTCTTCATCGCCTTCATGCCGATTTTTAACGTGATGTCACCCCACTCCTTGTTTACCTCCATCAGCGGCTTGATGAATTCCTTCATGCCTTTATTGGCGCCTTCAGCCTTACAGAACAAGTGAATTTCTTTGGTGAATTTTCTTAACGATTCACCGCGGGTCATCAATACTTTACGACCCAACAAATCCAGCGCCTGAATCTGTGTGGTGCCTTCATAGATAGTTCCGATGCGGCTATCGCGTACGTTCTGCTCCATGCCCCACTCTGCAATATAGCCGTGACCACCAAAAATCTGCAAACCGTGATTAGCACTTTCAAGGCCTAACTCTGTTAAGAACGCTTTGGCAATAGGTGTTAGTAGCGCCAGCATGGTGTCAGCTTCTGCACGCTCTTTCTCATCCGCTGCATGACTGGCTTTATCAGAAAGCATCGCCACGTGGTAACACAAAGCTCGACCGCCTTCGGCGATAGATTTTTGCGTTAGCAGCATTTTACGCACTTCAGGGTGCACAATGATCGGATCCGCTGGCCCGTCTGGGTTTTTATCACCGCTTAATGAACGCATTTGTAAACGATCTTTTGCGTAAGCTAATGACGCCTGAAATCCTAATTCCGCGTGCGCAATACCTTGTAGTGCCACACCAATGCGCGCGGCATTCATAAAGGTAAACATGCAGTGCAAACCGCGGTTTGGTGGGCCAATCAAATACCCCTTAGCACCGTCAAAATTAATCACACAAGTGGCGTTACCGTGGATACCCATCTTGTGTTCAATTGAACCGCAATTTACCCCATTGCGCTCACCCTTGTTGCCGTCAGCGTCCGGTAGAAACTTAGGCACGATAAACAGCGAGATGCCTTTAGTACCCTCTGGCGCACCCGGCAAACGGGCGATCACAATGTGCACAATATTTTCAGCAAGGTCATGCTCGCCCGCTGAAATAAAGATTTTAGTACCGGTAAGGCTGTAGCTGCCGTCATCGTTTTCTTCAGCGCGGGTACGCAACATACCCAAATCTGTACCGCAGTGAGACTCTGTCAGACACATGGTGCCGGTCCATTGACCACTAATTAACTTGGTCAGGTAAGTCGATTTTTGATCATCAGTCCCGTGCTGATCGAGTGTTGCCATCGCGCCATGGCTTAAGCCCGGATACATGCTCCAAGCCCAGTTGGCCGTGCCTAACATATCGTTCATCACGATACCTAAGGACTCAGGCAGGCCTTGTCCACCGTATGCTTCTTTGTGTGGCAACGACGGCCAGCCTGCATCAACAAACTGCTGGTACGCCTCTTTGAACCCGTCAGGTGCAGTGACAACGCCGTTATCGAAGGTGCAACCTTGCTGGTCACCACTTTGATTTAAAGGTGCAATCACCCGCTCTGAAAATTTAGCGCCTTCTTCTAATATGGCATCGACCACATCAGCCGTCGCCTCTTCGTAACCGGGGATTTGTTGATAGTGTGCCTGAAGACCTAGCACTTCGTTCAGAACAAATTTCATCTCTCGCTGGGGCGCCGTATATTCTGGCATTTTCGTTCACCTTACTTATTATCGTTATTGAATACTCAATGATTTGGCGCGCTACGCCAATAACAAAAAGTGTCATGTTTTATGACAAAGTCAATCATTTAGTTTAAGCGATAACACCTAGTACATCAGCATTCAGCGGCTAGACGGCAAGCTTGACTAATGGCACGTCGCGCATCCAGCTCAGCGGCCACATCCGCTCCCCCAATCACATGCACAGGGAGCGTCGGTGACAGCGCGATTAATTCATCCGCTAACGTGCGCTGCGGCAGTTGACCGGCGCAAATAATCACATTGTCAACGATCAGTGTGTGTGGCTCATCTAGCACGGTTATCTCCAAACCTTCTTCAGTAATCCCTAAGTACTGACAACCCGAGAGCATTTTCACGCCCTTTTTCACCAACCCTGCACGGTGAATCCAGCCGGTTGTTTTGCCTAAGTTTTTACCAACTTTAGATTTCTTGCGCTGCAGTAGCGTCACTTCACGACTCGATGGCACCTCGTTAACCTCAACGCCCTTTACACCGCCGCGCGCATTACCGGTCATATCAATGCCCCATTTCGCCATGAACTCAGGAATATCTAAACTGCTATGATCCCCTTCATGCGTTAAAAACTCTGCCACGTCAAAACCGATCCCGCCAGCACCAATGATCGCCACTTTAGAGCCGACCTCAGCCCCATTGATAACATCGATATAAGACAACACCTTGGCACTTTCAATCCCCGGAAGGTCCAGTTTGCGCGGTACAATACCTGTGGCAACGACTACTTGATCATAGCCTTCATCTAGCAACGCTTGGGCTTGCACACGTTGATTTAACTGCACGTTAACGCCGTGAATTTCAAGCTGCTTGGCAAAGTAACGCAGCGTTTCACTAAACTCCTCTTTGCCCGGAACTTGTTTGGCTAAATTAAACTGCCCACCAATGCGCGGTGCTGCATCATAAAGCGTAACGTCATGCCCTCGCAGCGCTGCGGTTGAGGCAAAAGCCAACCCTGCAGGACCCGCCCCAACAACCGCAATACGGGCAGCCTGTTTAACAGGATGGTAATTGAGTTCTGTTTCGTAACAAGCCCGCGGATTGACTAAGCAAGTGGTTTGTTTACCTTGAAATATCTGATCTAAACACGCCTGATTACACGCAATACACGTGTTAATTTCATCTGAACGACCCTCATACGCTTTAAGTACAAATTCGGCATCGGCAAGAAACGGTCGCGCCATAGACACCATGTCAGCATCGCCACGCTTTAAAACCTCCTCTGCCACCTCCGGTGTATTAATCCGGTTGGAGGTAATGACCGGAATATTTAACGACGCTCTAATGTTCGCTGTTGCCCACGTAAACGCCGCTCTAGGTACTTTGGTGGCAATCGTTGGAATGCGCGCTTCGTGCCAGCCAATGCCTGTATTGATGATGGTTGCACCGGCCGCCTCGATCGCCTTGCCCAAAATAACGATCTCTTCTGAGTTACTCCCCTCTTCAACCAAATCCAACATGGACAGGCGGAAGATAATAATAAAATGCTCACCAACTTTTTCACGCACACGCCTAACCACTTCAATCGGCAGCTTAATCCGGTTCTCATAGCTGCCACCCCACTCGTCATCGCGGTGATTGGTGTGGGTTACGATAAACTGATTTAAAAAATAGCCCTCTGAGGCCATAATTTCAACACCGTCATAGCCCGCCTCTTGCGCCAACGCGGCGCAATTAACAAAATCTTCAATCTGCTCGTCAATTTCATCATCGGTCAATGCGCGTGGCGTGAACATATTAATAGGCGCTTTTATCGCCGATGGCGCGACTAGCTTATCGTTGTAAGCATAGCGGCCGGTATGTAAAATTTGCATGCAGATTTTACTGCCCGCCTCATGCACAGCGTCGGTGACAATTTGATGCTTCGCGACCTCCTCAGGCTTGGTCAAAGAGGCGGCATGGGCATGTACAGCCCCTTCAGGGTTGGGGCCAATACCGCCCGTAACGATCATCGCAACGCCTCCTCTGGCGCGCTCTGCATAAAACGCTGCCATACGCTCGAAACCGCCTTTTTGCTCTTCTAAGCCTAGGTGCATCGACCCCATTAAGACGCGGTTTTTTAAAGTCGTAAACCCTAAATCTAAAGGCTGCATTAACGTCGGGTAGTTTGCTGATGTCATCGTGTTCTCCAAGTGTAAATCACATACCTTGTTAGGTATGCCATAGCGAGAAACAGCGTTAAGGCCTTCTCAGCTAAATTATAGTTAGTCGCAAAAATATAAAACGGCTCGCTTAACCTTGCCTACAAAGGGCTTAGCTTGCATCAATAGCCTGCGGTATTAGCTTATTCAAAAGGCTTGCTGAGTGCGTGAAGCGGCTCAAATTCGCCCGATTTTTTCTGCATTTGAGCGGCCATACTCAGCATTAAGTCATTGGGCTGAAACATACCGGCTTGCCAAGTGGCCATATACTCAAGGCTGTCAGCGACACTGTGCTCACGTGCGTAATTGAGCATGTTTTTAGTGCCTGTGACCGCCAGCGGCGAGTTGGCGGCGATGTGTTTTGCAATGTCCATAACGCCCTCTAGCAGGCTATCGGCATCTTCAAACACACGATTGACAAAGCCACAGGCTAAGGCTTCGGTCGCCTCTAATTTTCTAGCGGTATAGGCAAGCTCTCTTGCGAGCCCTTCTGGTATTAGCGTAGGTAGGCGCTGCAGCGTACCTAAGTCCGCGGTCATACCAAGCGCTGTCTCTTTTACGGTAAAATAAGCATCTTGCGTGCAGTAGCGACTGTCGCTGGCACACACCATATCCACAGCCCCACCAATACAGCCCCCTTGAATAGCGCTCAAAACCGGTATGCGAATTTTCTCCATCTGCGTAAAGCAGTCCTGAAGCTGTAACACTAATCGCCTCATGTACTCGCCACGCCGGCCAGGCTCACCCCCAAACATTTTAGGATCTGGGTTTTGAAAAACGGCCAAATCCATCCCTGAACAAAAATGCTTACCGACCGATGAAATCACAAGCACACGAGCATCACCGGACTGGTCAATAGACTTAAGTGCGCTTGGAAATTCTACCCAAAACGCTTTGTTCATGCTGTTGTGTTGCTGCGGTCTTTTAAATTGTAAATGCGCGATATGGTTGTCGATGGTGACGTCAAAGCATTCGTAAGTCATAAAACCTCTCCGGTATTGCTTGGGCTGTAAGCGATCGATTGTAAAGTATCGCCTTATCTTGACGCTGTCAAGTTGCATTGCTAAGCTCAACTAATGAACAAGCCAAAACCAAATTATCATCACGGAAACTTATTCGAAAGCCTTGTTAAGGCGGCGGGTGATATGATTCAAGATCATGGGATCGATGCCCTATCGATGCGCAAATTGGCAGACCATGTCGGCGTATCTCGAACCGCCCCTTATCATCATTTTAAAGATAAAAATGAATTGGTTTGCGCGGTCGCGGAGTCTGGTTTTAAATTGCAAGACGAGTACGTAAACCAAAAAACTGCAAACGATCATTTAGCCACAATAGACAGCGGCAACCAGGGATTACTAGAGCTTGAGCATTTGGTTCAAAGCTATATTCATTTTGCCACCACCCATCCTGCACATTACGACTTAATGTATGGCGGGAGTATTTGGAAACAAAAATTGGCGAGCCAATCGCTTGAAGCGGCCTCGCGCAATAGTTTTCGCCATTGGTTAAGCCGTATAGAAACGCTTCAGGCACGAGGCGTGCTTAGTCAACACGAAACGGCTTTGCGCACGGCGCAGGTTGCTTGGGCTACGCTACACGGCCTTTGCCGGCTGGCAAACGATGGCGTTTATATCGATAAGACAAACGTTATACAAATGGGTAACAGCGCTGCACGCATGATGCTAGCAAACCCCATCAAAGACGACTGAGATTTTCAGCATACGCTTGACTCTGACGGTACTCGCCAGGCGTCATGCCTGTCCACCGCTTAAACGATCTGAAAAACGCCGAAGGCTCATCAAACCCCATTAAACCGGCCACATCATTAATCGAAAGCTCGGGCGAGTTCATATAGTCAATGGAGGATTGTCTGCGACACTCATCCTTTATTTTTTGATAGGTTGTACTTTCTTCAAGCAGGCGCCTACGTAGCGTCGAAACCGACATATTCAACGTTTTAGCCACCTGCTCGGCACTCGGTGGCGCAAGGCTGAAATCCCGACCGATCATCGCAATCACCTGCTCTCGCAGAGTGCTATCTTCACTGCCCACCATGACCAACAGCTGATAAGGCGCGGTTTTTAAGAAGGCTTTTAGGCTAGTCTCATTTTGTACCACGGGGTATTCAAGGTAGCGGGAGGGAAACACCATTGCCGTATCGTGCTGGTCAAATTTCACCTCGGCCCTAAAGCGCCTGCGGCTGTGTAGCAACGCCTCACTGCTGGAAAATTTAAAATAGGCCGCTTTTAAAATGACCCGCTCACCAATTAACCAACTAATGAAATGGTGCCACATAGAAAGCGAGGTGGTTGTTTCAGCAGGCGACTGGCTGCTAAAAAATACTTTTGATTCCTCAGGACTATTGCTATCAAGTGCTGCAAACGAGACTTTGGCGTAGCGGCCACCACGAACCAAATCAGGCTTAATGCGAGCACCACGGCAAATCTCATGAAAGTCAGTGGCCCGAGAAATTGCCTCACCCAGCGTTCTGCTGTGAATAATGGCTAGGCACATCATTCGAAAGGTCCCTGATGGGACTTTTCCAACGCTAATCATGCCAAAATATTCATCTTGCGCGATATACATCACCCGCTGGTACAGCGCACTAAACCGGTCAGCGGGGATGGTGTTCTCTTTATCTAAATCGGCGGTGTTAATACCCACATAGCTTAAAAGCTCACCCACATCGTGACCTTGCTCCTCTACTTGTGAGAGTAAGTGCCTAACATAGCTACTCGGTATCGTTGGCTGCTTCATGGATTAGTTTACAGCTTGGCTGTGTTGGTTTTATTCAACGGACCGGCCTAATCACTTGTGCATTACTGACCAATATCAACATGTTATTTTCAACACACGTCACACTCTCCACCGCACACGCAGCCGATGGGATGACGCCTAAGCGATAGGTTAAGCTCACCCGTTTGTCTAACAATTCACGTTCACGCTGACAGAACGCTGCGCTAGCAACTTCGGTAAACGCTTTTCTTTTTTGGTCAACTAAATCCAAAAAGCATGCGCCCTCACCTAAAGAAAAACCACGAATCGTCGCAATTTTAAGGTCATTGTCATCAGAGACTGCAACGTCGGTTCTGGGCATTAGGCCGTCTAGCATATTATTGTTTTGGGTCGCAGGCAGGGTATCGATGTAGCTGTAGAGTTGCAGCACACGTGCATTCATCATGAGGTTGCGCAGCTGTAACACTTTTACGTGTTCATCAGATTGCTCAACAATGGGCCCATGAGCCGAATCAATCCAAGTGTATTCTTTTTCGCGCTGAACGGCCCACTGATATTGTGAGTCGGTCATCGACGCGCGGTGTTTGGGTGTCATTTTTTTCATGACCATGTCAAACGCCCGATCCATCTCTTTGTTTAGCGCATCTTCAAGGCTATTGTAGGCATTAACTAGCGCAGGACGATTATTAGCACGCTGCGCAACCACCCTTTCAAACGACTGCATGCGTTGATTAAAATTATCAATCTCAGAAGCTTTTGCGAGGCTGATAAGGGGTGATAGACCCAGCAAAAATACACTTAAAACGCTTACATTGAACCATCGGCTCATATTGAATACTCCATGGGGTTAGTCCGGGGAACACACCGTATTCAGTATAGACGATTTTAACGTTGAAAAATTCCAAAAAAAAGGCATTGGAATCAAAATAACCAATGCCTCATATAATCAAACGACTAACATTTACCTGTTAGACCCTCTTGTAGAGAGTTTAAGAGGGCTGCTTTACATAGCGCAAGTAAGGCTTAATCGTTGTAAAACCGTCAGGGTATAGCGCCTTTGCAGCCTCATCAGTCACTGTCGGTGGAATGATTACATCATCACCATTGACCCAATTAACCGGCGTGGCAACACCGTGCTTTGCACCGACTTGAATGGCATCTAACACGCGTAAGATCTCATCAAAGTTACGCCCCGCCGTCATGGGGTAGGTCATTGTTAGTTTAACTTTCTTGTCAGGCCCAATGATAAACACAGAACGTACCGTTGCATTAGTAGCTGCGGTGCGGCTATCTGACGCCTCCTCATCGGCTGGGAGCATATTGTAAAGCTTCGCTACGTTTAAATCGGTATCTCCGATCATTGGGAAACCCACCGCAGTGCCTTGAGTTTCTTCGATGTCAGCAGCCCATGATGCGTGATTGTCAACAGGGTCAATACTTAAACCGATAAGCTTGGTATTGCGCTTCGCAAAGTCAGGTGCCAGTCTGGCAGCGTAACCTAACTCCGTCGTGCACACCGGCGTGAAATCTTTAGGGTGAGAAAATAAGATTGCGTAACTGTCGCCAATCCATTCATGGAAATTAATAGCGCCTTGAGTGGTTTGAGCGGTGAAGTCTGGTGCAATATCATTAATTCGAAGAGACATAGTATTTTCCTGATTTAGCGTTTCGATGACTGCATTGTACTTAACTTGCCGTAAAATGTGATCATTTATGCTATGACCAATCGTCAAATAAATATCTTATAAGCAGATAAAAACCGAGATTTAAATCTTATTTTTAGGGAGCCCTGCCCACTTGACACTAGCAATTACTATCATCACCAGTCCTGTGACTTTAACAACTTCGGATAAGCCAACCCTAACGTAACGCCCCGCAATGCTAAATACAGCAACATGCTTAACCAAAGCCCATGATTCCCTAGCGTGGGGGTTAGTATAAACACCAGCGCCACATAGATCATCGTTGAGAGCACCACGGTGTTGCGCATGGTTTTAGTGGCCATCGCACCGGTAAAAATGCCATCGAACTGATAACTCCAAACCGCAACGATTGGCGCCGCAATTAACCAAGGTAAATAATCAGACGCCGTGTTTATCACATCTGAGTTCACCGTCATCGACTCAATAATCACTTGACCAAAAACGGCGTAAGCCACCACGATCAAACAGGCCATGATAGCCGCCCACAGCGTGCTGCTTTTTACCGCTTGCTCAAAAGATTTGCGTCGTCTCGCACCATACGCGCCCCCTGTTAATGCCTCCGCTGCCTGGGCAAATCCATCAAGTCCATAAGCTAACATTTGTAATAAATTAATCAGTATGGCGTTGGCGGCCAACACGACCACACCAAACTGTGCACTGCGCGATGTAAAGAAGAAAAACGCACCCGTTAAAAATAAGGTTCTAATAAACAGGTTGCCATTAACTTCAAAAAACGCACTCAGTTTATCTGGCGGAAACAGCGCAAGAAACCATTTTTTTGGTGAGCTGAACGGTTGCTCAAAGGCCAGTTTTAGATAATGCCTAAGCAGCCATAACCCTGCAAAGCAGGCGATATAATCGCTTAATAATGAAGCCCACGCCACGCCATCTGCAGCCATGCCAAGATACGTCACAAACAACACATCAAGCAGCAAATTGCTGCCGTTTAGCAGTAGCTGCAAAAGCAGTGCTATGCGCATTTTTTGCAGGCCGATCAGACACCCTAAAATGCAATAGTTGATAAAGGTGGCGGGGGCGCTAAAAATACGGATATGAAAATATTCACTCACCACGGACTCAAGGGACTCGCCAGGGCTCATCAACGTTATCGCGCCCCATGCAATGGGGTTTTGTAAAACAATAACCGATAGACCAAAAACCAGCGCAATCGATAGCGCTCGAACTAAACTGTGTGCAATCTCTAGTTGATTATCAGCGCCCATGGCCTGTGAAACAAAGCCTGTGGTGCCCATACGCAAAAAGCCAAATATCCAAAATACACTGCTAAATATCGTCGCCCCCACCGCAACCGATGCCATGTACTTTGGATCGGAAATTTGTCCCACCACCGCGGTATCTACAATTCCAACCAATGGAACAGATAAATTGGACAAAATAATAGGCCACGCTAGCATTAATACTCGAAGGTGCCACTCGCGCTGTGTCACTGGAAATTGTGATGTGCTCATTAACGTCTAAAGCAAGTGAGTGTTAGCATTCAGCATCTGAGGTTGCAAATCCGTCGTCATACACGTTTTGCTTCATAGAGTGGGACGGCTGCCCACAGTCCGGAGTACCAATAACAGCCGCGGGAACACCCACTACCGTGGTGCACGGCTTAACCGATTTTAACACCACACTGCCCGCACCCACTTTGGCCCCACGACCAATCTCAATATTACCTAAAATTGTCGCGCCGGTGCCAATTAGCACGCCCGAGCGCACTTTAGGATGGCGGTCGCCGGACTCATTGCCCGTACCGCCAAGTGTGACCTGCTGCATAATGGATACATTATCTTCAATGACCGCGGTCTCACCCACCACAATGCCGGTGGCATGATCAAACATGACGCCTTTGCCAATGGTGGCTGCGGGGTGGATGTCCACGCCAAATGCTTCTGAATTTCGACTTTGAATAAACAGTGCTAAAAGCTCGCGATTGTCATTCCACAGACAGTGAGCCAACCGATGGCTTTGTATCGCTAAATACCCCTTCATATTAAGCAGCACACTCAGCATAGAAAAAACCGCGGGATCCCGCTCGAACACCGCGCGTAGGTCGTGCTTACCAAAGTTAATCACATCGGGGCAATTGGCGTAAGCCTTTTCAAATAACTCACGCACCGCCATTGAAGACATCACATTATCAGCAATTTTGTTTGACAAAATAAAACTTAAACTTGCCTCAAAACTTGAGTGATTTAACACGCAAGCATAAATGTAACTTGCCAAAAGTGGCTCTGACTTTACTGCCTCATCGGCTTCTTGCTTTAGCTTTTCCCACACACTGAACGAACTCATACCGTCTACTCACCTAACGTTTGATTATCTTTTACAAGGTCTATCTGGCGTTGAGTATAACTAGAGTGACGGTAAGCTTCGATGTCTTTATTCGCTTTTGTCCGGCACCATTCGCATAATCTTCCCAGAATCCGTACTAAAATAAATGTAGCCGTCATGGGTCTCTAATAGGTCCCTAATACGCTCATTTTTAGACTCCAATAAACGCGATTCGGCGATCGCTTGGCCCGACTCATTAAGCTCGATGCGATTAAGGTGCCGAAGCTTTAAAGCACTAACCAATAAATTGCCCTGCCATTCAGGAAAAGCCTCGCCTCGGTAAATAATCAAGCTGCCAGGGGCAATCGATGGAGTGTACTGCTTCACAGGTTGTTCCATCCCCGCTTTTTTGGTCCCCTCACCCACCGCTAGCGGTGCCCAGTACTCTTTACCGTAAGAAATAACCGGCCAACCGTAGTTTTTCCCCTCAGCAACTAAGTTAATTTCATCCCCACCTCTAGGACCATGCTCAACCTCCCACAAGCGTTTAGTTTTAGTATCAAACATTAAGCCCTGCGGATTACGATGCCCATAGCTATAGATTTCAGGCAGTGCGCCCTGTTGCTTAAGAAATGGATTGTCTTTTGGCACGCTTCCATCAAGTTTTAACCGCATGATGGTTCCTGCATGGTTTTTAAGATCTTGTGCATAATCTCTTTCACCTCGGTCGCCCACACCAAAAAACACATGGCCTTTGTCATCAAACGCGACGCGACTACCAAAATGATTACCGCTATTGGAGCCCACTTTAGTCACTAGCAGGTCCTGCCATTGACTCAGCGTATTGCCATCAAGCACCGCTCTTGCCAACGTTGTCTCGGGTATTTTGTTTTGCCATTTGCTGTAGGTGAAATAAATCCAATCGCCTTTTTTGTAATCCGGTCTGACCGCGACATCTAGCATGCCTCCTTGCCCATAAACCGCAATCTTCGGCAAACCACTTAGCATTTGAGTCGTGCCATTGGCGGTATTTAAAAGACCCACCTTACCCTCACGCAGAGTGAAAATTAACGTCTTCTCGTCAAGTTGCGCAAGACCCCAAGGCACCCCTGAAACATTAGCCACCGTTTCGGTTTTAAATTGGGTCTCCGCTTGCGCAGCTAAGGGTAAAAAATTTACCAACACCCATAATAAAATTATATTTTTCATTTGATAAGATTTAAAAGTAATTTTTGCTTATTTCTAGAAATAGGAATGGTAAATCCGCCTTTCAACACTAGCTGCATTTGGTTATTTCGCAAAACCTTTTCTATGCAATTGATATTCACGATATAGCTATTGTGCACGCGTAAAAAATGATTCGGATTTAATTTTGGGATAAAGCTTTTTAAAGTCTTGGAGGCCACATGCTTTTTTCCATTATTCAATTGTATGGTTGCATATGATCCATCTGCTTTCAGAAATAAAATATCAAAAGGGTTAATTACAAAAATGCAATCCTTGTTACATACAAAAATGTTCTGGCTAAAAGCGGGTTGTGATTTGCGATTATTGAATTCTTGTAATGGGATGATGCGGGCTGGTGATAAGATAGAGTTTGATTTTGTTTCCATTGGAAGTAGTTTTGAAATTACTCTCCAAATTTCGATTTTATCAATAGGAAAAGCATCTATGATTTCAGGGATATGTAAAAATATATGAATTCATATAGGCAATGTGCCTGTGGCATGCAAAGTTCCTGTGGTTGGTTTTGCGCGGCGAAGCTGTTTTGATTAATTCTTATTTATTTCGTAACTTGATTTTCCATCCCTTGAATCCCCAGATATTTTATTCAAGCAAATTATCTATTATGACTAATTGTATTCGATTTACCTGTGTATTATTATGGTGTATTTTCATGAACAGTGCTCTCCATAGTCAATGCGAAGCTGGTTTAATTCTTACCTCAGATTCTACTGACCTCATTTACACTTGTCCTGGTGACGGAATTGCAGATTCTGTTATTTTTATAAGCAGTGGAAATTCTTCCGATCCAATTCAATTAGTATTAGCTAATTTTGCTGATATCATTTTAGGATATCCGAATGGGCTTGAATTTAATTTTGAACCATCAGGTGATGGTCTTGCTAGAATATATGCAGTGAGTTACCAAGATGTAATTAATAAACCTACGGGGGTACCCATTTCAAGTGTCAACTTTTCAGATAGCTGTTTTGATCTAAGTTCTAATTTTGTAACTGTAATTAGAGATCAAGCTGATGCTGGTAGTATTACTGCAAATGGAGGCATAGATACATTAACTTTTTGCACAGGAGATAATATGGATGATAACGTTTTACTTGAAGTCAGCGGCATCTCTGCTGCATTGTTTTCTTATGTGATTACAGATCAAAATAATACTGTCCTAGAATTCCCAGATACTAATGCCTTAAATTTTGAAGGTGTTGAAAGTGGAATTTGTAAAATTTGGAGTATTTCCTGGACCGGCAATCAGCTAATAGGCATTGGGGACGATTTATTAAATGATCCTATTTCTGATGACTGTTCAGATATTTCAGAAAACAATATAACCATCATTAGGAATTTCACTGATGGAGGAAGTGTGAGCACTGTCGATAATCAAAATGAAGTATTTACTTGCGAAGGAGATAGTATTAATGATATTGTTTTATTTAGAACAACCACTACCGCACAAACTAATTATGTCTTTGTTATTACCGATCAAAATGATGTGATTGTGGCCCTTTCGGCTTCCGCCAATTTTAACTTTGAAGGTACTGGGTTTGGTATATTTAAAGTCTATGGCCTGTCGTATACTGGCGCGCTGTTAATTTCATCTAACATTTCAATTTTTGATAATCAACTAGCAACCGGATGTTTTGGAATTTCGGATAACTTTATTGAGGTGGTTAAAGATCGCCCAATG
>ENA-ORXT01001850-ORXT01001850.1-marine-metagenome-genome-assembly--contig:-NODE-1850-length-27007-cov-3.824137_pt1 | contig 27007 bp, 19 predicted proteins | sample MGYA00237868_ERZ511482 | MGnify/ENA metagenome assembly ERZ511482
AAAACTATTTTGCAGAATTTGGTTGAGGGATAAGGGAGCTAGTTTGCGAGCCAGCGCGTTGCGGGTCTGTGACCCGTTAAAGCGACTGGCGAGGGCGCGATCGCGCACCGGTTTATTCGGGTCGGCATCTGCCCGAGCTAAAAACAGCAGATCTTCTAGCGTTTGGTTCATTTGCAGTGCAGCACCTGATACGGCTTCGAGCTTTTTAACATCTTTGGGATGGACTCGCTCTGGATGGGTACGCATAATATCAATAGAAGCTTTGATCGCCGTCAAAGGACTCCGCAATTCGTGAGAAGCATCGGCGGTAAACTGCTTAAGCTGTAAAAAACTAGCTTCAATCGGCTCAATCGCTTTTTGAGTCAACCAAAAACCACCCAAACCAATCAAAATTAGGGTCAACATTCCCCCAATCACTAGAATCCAAAATAACTCTTCTTCTGCTGCTTCTATCTCTTCATTAGATTGAGTAGCTCGAATAAAACCAATTAAAGCAGAAGGACCCGCCTCGCCTTTTTTTTGGACAAGCACTGAGAGAGTGTGAGTCCGAAATACTTCTCCTGTTTTGGGATCTTGAATAAATGAAGCCGTCGTACCTGCTTCTGGGGGAACATCTAATTTAATTAAACCTTTTCTCCCCAGTAAATTTCCTTGGTTGTCAAACCATTCCAAACTTTGCTGATCTCGATTGAAAATATCGCGCCAGGGAACTTCTTCTACCTGGTTGAGATATTTACTTCCAAGCTCCCTTACATCATAAAAAGAAGATGTGGCAGACTGAGCAAGGGTTAACAATTTCTTATCAAGCTGATTGTATAGGCTACGCCGAAAAACAACATAAACCCCCGTGCCAAAAACACTTAGAATAGCTGCCATGACTATTAAATAGTACAGAAGCAATCGCGATCGCAATCCGTTATACATACTGAATTAAAGCTAAATTTATACCTGCTGGGGTTCTTCTTTCAGGCGATATCCTAACCCATAAACAGTCTCAATTAGATCGTGAGGCGCACCAGCAACCTCTAGTTTTTGTCTTAGTCCTCTAATATGTGCTTTAACAGTTGCTTCTTCTGGTACTTGTTCAAAAGACCAAAGATGCTCTAATATTTGAGCGCGACTAAAGACACGACGACCATTACGTAAAAAGAATTCTAGCAGCTTATATTCTTTAGGGCTTAAGGGCAAAAGAGCATCTTCATAAAACACTTCGCAACTACTGGGGTCAAGACGCAATTGTTCCCAAGTTAAAATAGGAGGTAAGCTACCTGTACCTCTACGCAACAAAGCTCGGATACGAGCAGATAATTCATCAAGCTCGAATGGTTTAACTAGATAGTCATCTGCACCCGCATCTAGTCCGCTTATTTTGTTTTCTAAGGTATCTTTAGCCGTAAGCATCAAAATAGGAATATCAAGACCTTTTTTGCGTAGTTTGTTGCAAAGAGTAATTCCGTCCATCTCTGGTAACATCACATCTAATAACACTAGGTCATAGATGAATACATCAAGTAAATCCCAGGCACTTTGACCATCATATACAGCTTCAACCGCATAGTGTAGATCGCTGAGGTATTCAACTATGGCATCGCTAATACGCTCGTCATCTTCGACTACTAAAATTTTCATAAAATATTTCCTAACTAGAACTTAATTAAACTAAGCTAACAAATTTAGTAAATGATTCCTCTGGCTATATTATCGTAAGTAAGCGATTAACCACAATTGACTAAGGGTCTACAACCAGTAGTTAATCCGTTTTTTACCCCTGCTTTACATCTTTTTTGCTTTTATTTCTTTAAAGAGTAGTGTTAGCCGAAACCTCAAAACTAAAAAACTCTTTTATGATATAGAGTAGCGTTAGAAAAGTTAACAATTACTTAAATAATAATTTTTATGGGACTATTCGGTCTAGGCAAAAAAGCAAGCATTCCTTCTTCATCAGAAGCATTACCAGGACGCAGTCAAACCATGGCTGTGCCAGACAAACATCACGTTAATGGTAATCCTCTTAAGCCTCCTTTTCCTGAGACTATGGAACAAGCGATATTTGGTTTGGGCTGTTTTTGGGGTGCAGAAAGAAAATTTTGGCAGCAAGACGGGGTATATAGTACTGCCGTAGGTTATGCTGCGGGTCACACTCCTAATCCTACCTACAAGGAAGTGTGTAGTGGCATGACAGGACACAATGAAGTTGTATTAGTAGTTTACGATCCTGCTAAAGTTAGCTATGAAGATTTATTAAAACTGTTCTGGGAAAGTCATAACCCTACTCAGGGCATGCAACAAGGGAACGATCGCGGTACTCAATATCGCTCTGGTATTTATACTTTTACCCCCGAACAAAAACAGCTTGCAGAAGCTTCCAAGGCAGCATATCAGGCAGAATTAGGTAAAGCTGGTTACGATGCTATTACCACTGAAGTTATAGATGCTCCTGAATTTTACTATGCAGAAGATTATCATCAACAATATCTAAGCAAAGTGCCTAATGGTTACTGTGGTTTGGGTGGTACAAATATTTGCTATCCTGCTACGGCTACTAGTAATTAGTTGATTAATTTTTTAACTATTTTTGGTGTCATGTTCTGACGCAGAAAAATTGTAGGGCGCAAATAAAACTGCGCCCTACACAGTAATTTTAAACTGTTTGATAAGGGCTAGTTAACTTATCTAATTGGTTAACCAATAAACTAAGGAATAAACCGACGTCAGTTACTACACCGACAGATTCTACTGAACCGCGATCGCTTAATTTGGTCACTACAGCAGGATTAATATCCACACAGACCATTTTTACACCCGCAGGGGTCATATTACCTACGCCAATAGAGTGCAACATAGTAGACAGCATCAAAATCATGTCCGCACCCTCTATAAGTTGAGCGTATTCTTCCTGGGCTTTGATTAAGTCCATTTGAGTGTCAGGAAGAGGCCCATCATCGCGAATTGAACCAGCTAAGGCAAAGGGTACGTTATGTTTAACGCATTCATACATGATGCCTTTAGTAACTACTCCCGCTTCTACTGCTTTATGGATGCTGCCGTGACGACGCACCCTATTGATCACCTTGAGATGGTGGCGGTGTCCGCCTCTGACGGGAGTACCTTTTTGCATATCTACACCAAGGGATGTACCCATAAGCGACTGTTCCATATCGTGAACGGCGATCGCATTTCCCCCTAGCAATCCCTGGACATATCCATCCCGTACTAAGCTAGAGAGGTGTTTTGCCCCCCCTGTATGGATGACAACTGGCCCTGCTGTAACTACAACTTTACCACCGCGATCGCGAATTTGACGCAATTCCCAGGCGATCTGTTCGACAACTAATTCAACTCTGCGTTCGCTCGATACTCCCGCACCCATAAAGCTAAATTCTTCTTTGACCTTATCACGGTTGGTTTTTTTGCGGACGGTACGAATACCATCTACTCCTACCACAACGCGATCGCCTTTGTCTAAATCTCGCAAAATTCTACACTCAGCAGTTGTTTTATTACCATCTTCTTTAATAACAATTGCCCCATCCATACGCTGCTTTTGCACTCGTATCCACTGGTCGTTTACTAAAACTTCGGTAGGATAAATGTTACTAACATAGAAGTCTCCTGGTGCAACTCCGTCCATGTCGCAGATTTCAGTTACCGCATTTTTGCCATCATCTTGGGGAACAATTGCGCCAATTTCAATTAACTGAGATACGATCTTTTCCATTACATTATGGTCGGGTGCAGATACCCGCACCTCTGCATTAGAGGTACTTTGTCTTTCTACTCCCAACTGGAAGTTGAGTACTTTAAAGCTACCGCCATTATCTACTACCAAATCTAAGGATCGGTTCATGATTCCCGCATCTAACAGGTGTCCTTCCATGTTGATGACACGACTTTCTACAGGAGTGCTGGCATGAACGTCTGGTAATACTGGCTCGTTTAATCTTAAAGTAAGACACTTAGCTGCACCACCTGCTTTAAGAAATTCCGTCAGAGGAGTTTCTATTATCTTAAAACCTGCATCTGCCAAACTTTGCTGGAGATCTGCGCTAGCTTTATTCATTACTACCGTATTGCCTACATTAACGGTGTTGCAGGCAAAGTTAATTGCATCAGCTTCGGCGATCGCAATTCTCTTCTCTTCGGGGACTCGCTTTTCAATTATGTGGTTGGAATAGGAATCAAACGCTCCAGGATAGTAAAGTAAATAGCCACCAGTTAGGGGACAAAAACAGGTATCAAGATGATAAAAGCGATCGTCAATTAAACGCAGAGATAGCACCTCAATATCCAACCAGTTGGCAATATAAGGATGAGAATCTAGTTCAGAACGAAAACCATAACCAGCCCACAACCAGCGTCCTTCGCGGTCTAATAAAGCATCTCCTGCACCCTCGAAGGGTAAGTCTTTTGGTAGTTCAAAAACATTAAAGCCATTGTCTTCAAACCATTTCTTGAAGTAGGGTTCTTCTCCCTGACGTTCAGGATGAAAAAAGCGACTTAGAACTACATTATCTCCTAAAACCAAACCAGCATTAGCTGTAAATACCATATCGGGTACACCTGGTTGTCCCTGAACTAAATCCACCGTAGCGATATCATTGAGGACAAAATTTAGCTTAGACCACTGTTCTGCGGCTTTTTCTTGGGAAGATTTATGAATGTTTCCTTCCATCCAGGGATTTATTACGTAGTCTACATCGTAGTGATCGGGGGCGCACATCAAAATGCGAATTGGTTCAGTCATATTAGAGTTTCTTTGGGTAAGTGAAATATTGAAGAATGAACAAAACTAACTACCAGTGTATTTAGCTGTCCATGCACCAAACAAAAAAGCATTATAAAACTTGGTGACATTACTAAATCCGGCGGTGTTTAGTAATTCCTTGATTCTGGCTTCAGAGATAAAATAAATGGAATTATTAATAGATGCTTCAAAATCTTGTTCTGCTTTAACCTTGACAGCATCATCTAGCTGGCTAAAGTAGAGCTTTTGCCAAGCTTTTCGCAATTTAGCAAAATAGGTTGCAGATTTATCTCCATAAAGATCGGCTAAGACGAACTCTGCCCCTGGTTTTAAGCGTTTGGCAATATTTTGGAGGAGTCGTAATTTAGACCCATCATCTCTGACAAAGTGCATCACCAGCATTAAAGTGGCTGCATCCATTGGTTCTGTCTCCCGAAGGTTATTAACATAACCAGTGTGCAGATTTACTCGTTCTAAAAGCTTATGATTAGCGAGTTCTTGTTTGGCGATCGCCATCATCTCATCAGAAGGATCGATCCCTGTCAATGACCACTGTAAATTATGCCGACAGTAGTTAATCAATTCCATCCCCGTACCCGAACCAACTACTAGTAATTTAGCAGTTGGAGATAAGCTAGTTTCCAATAAGCTCTGTGCCATGCTGTGTAAAGCTTCATAACCTGGAATTGCTTTACGAATATCAAGGTTATATTGACCTGCTCTTTCGCGGTCAAATTCAATTTCTTCTGCTGTCATGTTTTTGATTTTACAAAGCGATCGCGTTAATTACTGACAACAAACTAAGATATCCATCAGCAACTTGTTGAATAGATATACAGCTCAACATATTACTATAATCTCAGGGTAAGTAATGTCTAAAAAATATTGAATGTTTATATATCATGACAAAACAAACTATTGTTTTTAAATGTTGCCAAATAGCATTTTGCTAATTTACCAGACAGGTTGATAATTATCTGCGGTAAGCTGCCATTGACGACTAAAAATATGGACTTTATTAGTTGAGCCATCTTTATTAACTAGCTTCCCGTTAATATGACTCCAGGCTAATAAACTCCCCTCCAAATTCAAAATGTCTATGCCTTTTTTGCTTAACTTTGCGGCATATTTTCCACTACGATAACCAATAGTACAGTAAGCAATAATCACTGCATCATTATTACTGTACTTCTCCAAATTCTCTTCAAACTCTTTTTGGGTAATTGCCCCAGGAATAATCGAAACTTCTCTTTCTTTGGGCGATCGCACATCAACTAAAATAATATTTTTATCTTGCTGCTGCAACTGCTGCAACTCTTCTACCGTAATGCCTTTAACTTGAGGAAATTCTTGGGCATACTTTTGATACATGGTGGTAATTTGCGATCGCTCATCGACCTCTGACTGCACCACCATATCTTGTCCACAACCAAAACTAGTTAGAACAATACCCACTCCCAATATGATTAATAAACGGTGCTTCAATAATTCATTCTTCATTAGTAATCAGTAATCAGTAATCAGTAATTACCATTGAGTCTTATTAACAAACAATTCTGTCGCATCTCCTTGCTTCAAAGGTTTGGCAAAGAAATAACCTTGAGCATATTCGCAATTAAAGCCTTTTAATGTTTTCCTTTCCTCATCCGTTTCAATTCCTTCAGCGATCACATCCATACCCAATTTGTGAGCCAAGATCACAATCGTATTAACAATTTCAATATTTTTCGATCCTTGACTCATATTACTGACAAAAGAACGATCAATTTTTAAAGTGTCAGTGGGAAAACGATGCAAATAGCTAAAAGATGAAAATCCTGTGCCAAAGTCATCCATACTGATTTTGAGATTTAATTCTTTTAGCTGATTTAGTAGAATAATCGTATTTTCGACATCATCCATCACCATACTTTCCGTAATTTCTAGTTTAAGATTTTCTGGAGGGAGTTCGGTTATAATCAGTGCTTCCTGGATTTGAGCCAACAGATCGGGTTGAGAAAATTGCCTGCTCGAAAGGTTTACGCTCATCACTACTTTTTCTGCATGGGGAAATTTAGTTCGCCATTCCTGCATCTGACGACAGGCAGTTTCTAAAATCCATTTACCCATCGGCACAATTAAGCCAGTTTCTTCTGCCACAGGAATAAAATCCCCTGGAGAGATAAAACCCCGCGTCGGCGAAATCCAGCGTACGAGGGCTTCAAAACCCGATATTTTGCCTGTGGTAAAGGAAACAATTGGTTGATAATATAGTTCAAATTCTAGGTTGGTAATAGCTTGATTTAAGTCAGCTTCTAGTTGCAGCCGCTTAAAAGCCTGTTCGTGCATTTTGGTCGCAAATACCTGATGCTGGCTTTTTCCTGACACCTTCGCCTTATACATTGCTGTATGAGACGCTTGCAGCAACTCCTCTGCCTGAAAGTCCTCACCAATTCGGTTCAGAGCCAAGCCAATACTGGCAGAAGTATAAATCTCTTGTTCACTTAGTTGAAACGGAATTGCTAATTCCTGGTCTAGTTTGTTAGCTACGGCAATCGCTTCTTCTGCATCTGTTGCAGTCTTAAAGGCGATCGCAAATTCATCTGCGCCAACCCTGGCTAAAATCGCCTTGGAATCAATATTGTCCTGTAAACGTTGAGCCGTATCGATCAAAATGCGATCGCCAGCCTGATATCCTAAACCATCATTAATTAGCTTAAAACGGTCTAAATCTAAGCAGAGAATAGCAATAAACCCCTCTGATTTGAACCGATTTTTTTGTTTGAGTTCTTTTAGCTGTTTGGCAAATAGGGTTCGGTTGGGCAAACCCGTCAGAGAATCATAGAAAAGATTATAGAGAGACTTATAACCTATTACACTAGCCGTAGTCAGAGCCAAAGTAATAGCAGCAGGCACAAAAGGAATCCAGCCTGCAAAGGTAAAGGTGACAAAACAAATAGCCCACAAGCCACCTATGCCGACTATACTGACTAATACAATGGAGAGAGGATGTTTGAGCTTCCAAGCGATCGCCGATCCCAACAGCGACCATCCCCAAATCCACACAAATTCTGTCCATTCAGACCAAAACCAAATCAAAGGTGCATCATCCAACGTCACGCTCAGAATTTGACTGACCATTTGAGCATGAGCCATGACTCCAGGCATAAAGGTCTGTGAACCTCGATAGGGAGTAGGTATTATATCTTTAATACTAGGTGCGCTTGTGCCAATTAGAACGATTTTATCCTTGATTAACTTAGGGTCAACTTTCCCTGCTAGTACCTCTGCCAAAGTCACAGTCTTAGCAATGCGAGGAGAGCGATAGTTAATTAAAATTTGTTTTCCCGCAGTTTCAGAAGACGCTAATTGATAACCGCCAGAATTTGCTTGCAAGTCAGGAAAAATCGCCTCTCCAATCTGAACAAAATCTTTATGAGCCTGAAATTTAAGATTTTGCTTTAACAAATACTTAAGGCTTAATTGAAGCGAAAAAGAATACATCTGCTCATCTTCTCCATCTCCAAACCGAACATACATCAGGTTACGACGTAACACATCATCCTCAACGTCTACAACTATATCGTTGAAGCCAATTTGTTCGGGAGACACCCCTGGCGGGGCAGCAACGCTATTATCTCCACTGCCAATCAATTGAATTACAACTACATTGTCTTTTTGTAATTCTTGTCTAAGAGCATTGGTGCCTGGTGGATAGGGTACTTCCCGATAAAGATCGAATCCAATCACTTTGGGTTGGTGTTCTTGAAGATTTTTTAGCAGTTGAGTAATAGTATTATCTGCAATCGGCCAGCTATTTTGTTCTTCGATATCTTTCTCAGTAATTTCTACTACTAGTAATCTAGGATCGGTTTCGTTCTTGTTCTGTAAATTTACCATCCAATCATAAGCTAGAAGTTCTAAAATTTGTAGCCCACCCAATCTTCTAAAACTTAAAACTATTGTCGTTACAAAAAGAGTTAATAGCAATAAAGACAAAGTATAAGTGCCAAGAAAATTCTTAGCCTTTTTAATATTTAAATACTTGATTATTATTTTATTTCCTATAAATCTCATTGTTTATTGTACTGTCTGCTATATTAGAAAAAATACTTAAAAGCCTATGTATATATACTAAGTAAATATATTTACAAGGCTTGATTGCCATAATTTTAACAAGTATAGTTTCAATTTTTAATACTGGACATTCAACATAAAATAAGACTAATATGTTGAATATATTTATCATATTTATCCTTAATAAATAAGCGATGTTTAATATTAAAACTATAAAAAATAAATCTAATAGTTTGTTGAGCTTGTTAATGATGCTAAACATTATTTTAGTTAGTTTGGCTGCTCCAGCTAGTGCAGAAATAACAGCACAAAATGACAGCTCTGATTATGGTTTACCTACTCACCGTCGAGATGGAGGCAGTAGAGGTGGTAACGACACTTGTGTCCGTGACAGTAGTAGCAGTTTGGTTGCGTTAATTCCTGAAGAAACTGTAGGCATCAATGCTTCAGCTTCTCCTAAACTGTTTTTCTATGTACCTAAAGTCAAAGAACAGAAAACTTTAGAATTTGTGTTGCGCAACGAACAAGACGAACTGATTTATGAAGCTTTTCTAACTACAGAAGGGGAAGGCATTATTAGCATTGACGTTCCTGCTGATGTCCAGGCAAGTTTAGATAAGAAAGAACAAAATTATCATTGGTATCTTTCAATGATCTGTAACTCTAAACAGCGATCGCGAGATATAGTAGTAGAAGGTTGGATGCGTCAATCAGCAGTTGATGTTGCTATCAAAAAAGAATTAGACAATATAGATTCCGTAGCCCAAGCCGAACTGTACCACGAGCAAGGATTTTGGTTTGATGCTCTTTCTGTCTTAGCCGATAACCATCAATCTGAAGCCGAGCAACCAGTGATTAGAGCCAAATGGTCAGAATTGCTAGAGTCTGTGGGCTTGGAAGATGTTGCCGCAGCACCTTTTATTCAAAGCGAATTGCTTGAGTTTTCCTATTAAGACAATAAATACTAATTGTTTTTAAACAGTAAATATATCAAGAGTATAAAGCCACGTTTATGGTTGGTCTTATACTCTTTGATGTTTTAAGCTAATATCGAACGCCAAAGAAACTTTGGCAAAGATAACATTCTCCGCCAACGCCAAGGTTCTTGATAAAGGCGATATGACCATTCTAAATTGTTGTTTCTTAACCAATTAGGCGCACGAGACTTGTTTCCTGCCCAAATATCAAAGCTTCCCCCTACGCCAACCCAGATAGAATTAGGACATAAATGGCGATTTTCCTTAATCCAAAGTTCTTGTCTGGGTACTCCAATACCGACAAAAATAATTTGAGGCTGTTTATCTTGTAAAGTCTTTTTCCATACAGCTTCTTCTGCTTCAGAAACATACCCGTCTTGGCTTAAAATATTCAAACTAGGATATCTTTGCTGCCATGCTTGAACAGCTTTAATTGCCGTTTCAGAAGTTCCACCAAAAAAGCAAAGGGAGTTGGGGGAGTTGGTAGAACTCGATTGTCCAACTTTTTCAACTAAAGACTCTGCTAATTCTATACCAGGACAACGTCGGTGTTTAACTCCTCGCAAACGCATATAGATAATTATTCCCGAACCGTCAGGAATAATTAGTTCTGCTGCTTTGATAGCTTGGGCGAGGGCAGCATTCTCCTCTGCCATCATAGTCATCTCGGCATTCAAAGTTACAACATGAGTGCCAATACCTTTTTCTAGCCTAGTTAACAGCCAGCTTAAGTAGTCATCGAGGAGATGAACATAAAGACTGAGGATCGGAAAATTTTGGGGTGTAAGTGGATTACTCTCTTTAGTCAACATAAATTTTGATTCCATTTTGTGGACAACCACAAAAACGCACTCTCATTAGCTCAATTTAACAGCTGTTCCCGTAGCAGTAATTAAAAGTAACACGCCTTTGTTATCCACACTAATTGTACCCGTGTCTATTTCAATACCAATAACTGCGTCTGCATTTAACTTTTGGGCGCGTTGCTTTAGTTCTTCAATCGCCTTTTGCTGTCCTTTTTCAAACACTTTTTCATAACTGCCTGTACGCCCTCCCAAAGTATCCCTAATTCCTGCAAAAAAGTCTTTTAAGACGTTTGTGCCATATACTACTTCTGCGGTAACTATTCCCAAGTAGGTTTCAATAGACTGATTTTGAATTGTATCGGTAGTAGTAGCTAGCATTTAGAGAACAATATTAATTATATTTGAATATCTTATCAGTTTTTTCCTGCTGATAAATTGCCAGATACTTATGCTGAAGAGTCCTTTTTGCTTGACTCATAGTTTTTACTAAAATTCAGAATCAAAAAGGGAATACAATCACAAATTACAATATAGTTAACTTATTAGCCCCTCATATGAGTCGATCCCCAGATGAATTATTGTGCTTTAGACCGATTTCAAGGGGCTTGGTTGGGAGGCATTATTGGCTCAGCTATATCAGGTAATACGGATAAATCTGATTATGATAAAATTCTTCAGTATCAATTTCCAGACTGGATTAGAGCAAGATCTACAGTAGCTCAAATTATTGTTGAAAATCGGCAAACATCTGTTGCTATAAGGTTAGCTAAATTTTTGTCAGAATATTTAGCTAATTCTTGCCAAAAAGATATGCAACATACTCTAAAAAACAATACTGTTGAACAAATGCAGCAAAACAAGCTGGTTGTTTCCCATTGTTTTGTGTCATCGCTCTTACTGCCTTTAACTATTTTCCAAGAAGACTATCAGGGTATATTCAGAGAAATCATAGCTCAAGATAATATAAAGCTAGCCGATATAATGGAAATCGAGCAAGATATTGCAATATGGAACTATTTGCTAAGTTTGGTACTCAATAACAAACTTGAACTTCAAAAGTCAAATGTCGGTATGATAGTCGAACAATTATCAAGTGGTGTAGAGATAAAGGCAACTTCTCTAGTTCAAAAGTTAGAGATGGTAAGTCAAGCCTGGAAAAATGGTTTGAGCCTACAACAATTAACAGAAAAACTATATGAACAAGAAAAAAATGAGCAGTCCACAATCAATATGATAATGCTTGCGCCAAAGTTTGCGATCGCTTTATCGCTGTATTGTTTTATCTCTACTCCTGAAAATTTTGGGCTTTCAGTCAAACGAGCCAGTAGTATCAAAATACTAGCCAAACCAATTACAATCCTAACAGCCACTATCTCAGGAGCGTATAATGGTATGGCTGGCATACCAAAAATCTGGAAAAAAGCTGCTAGCTATCACCAAAATTATCCCGAAGCAAAAAACACAGTAGAGGAACTTTTTAAAATCTGGTTAGGAATGGATAGTCGGAATAGCCTAATCTCACCGTACGATCCAAAAATAAATGCTGTAGCTGTTCCTAAAATTATCCAACCTCGTCATAACTTAAAAATAGTTTCTCAAAAGCTAGATTTAAGTTAAATTTGTTAGTTTGACAGTCTACTTAAACTAAAATAAAAGCATGAGAATGCTATATATCAATCTATAGACACAATATTATAAAAAAGTTCTAATATCAACTTAAAACTTTAAACAAGGACTTTAAAGTACATAGTAAATTTAATTTTTAAGCTGGGGAATTAATATACTCAGTAATGTTACTAAAATTCTATATATACTCTTATATTCTTTCGTTATTAAGCGACAAAGCTTGATAAAACTGTTTGATCTAGCAAATGGCTCGGCAAATAAAGTTTCTTATGCCAGAGTTGTTATATCGGTTAATTGTAATTGAACAAGCTGTTTCTATAGCTCCCAAGAGTTCTCTCCTATGATGAAAAGCTGGCATTCACTAATACAATATTTTGACAGATGGCGAGAAAAGTATCTGCAAGGTACTTTCTGGTGGAGCAAGAAATCGACTAAATATGTTGATTTTGCAGGAGAGTCTCTTTTAAAACAAAAGCGTCAAGAAAACCGCCAGAATAATTTTAGAAATTTCTTGGTAATGTTGCTGTTGAGCATTATGGCTCTAACTAGTGTTGTTGGCTATCGTTTTTACAATCAGCCTCAATTAACCGTAGGTAAAATTTCGCCATTAACTATTAAAGCTCCCTATTCAAGACAGTTTGAAGATAATAAGACAACTTTAGAAAAGCGTAAAGAAATACAGACTGGTATTGTTCCCATACTAAAGCAAGATAATAATTTAACGACAGAAATTAAAAGTCAGCTTAGTAAATATCTTGATAGCGTAGATGAATTAAGAAAATTAACCGAACCCTTTCCTTTTTTTAATCCAGAAGTTTTATCTTTATCAAGTCAACAATATATTCGCTTCTGCCCAGAAGAAGAGTTTAAAGCTGTTTTGGCTTCAGTTGCTCAAAATTTTCGCGAAAAATCTACAGAGTCAGCAAACGATTTACCTTTAGAAAAAAGACCAGATTTTAATGTCAGATTGCAAAAGGTGGCATCAGAATTACAGCAATATCGCGAACAAACATCTGAAACAGAATTTAATACTCTAATTGCTCAAATTACCTTAACCCGTTATCGATATTCTCAAGCCTGGAAAAAATTAGCCCAGAAAAAAATTGTTCGCCTAGACGACGAAGATATTGTCATTCTCCTCGATTTGACCGAAAGAGATTGGAAAGCGACAAAAAAAACTATTTCTCTGGCAACGGATCGGATTTTGACCCAGGGAATTCCTTTGGGAATGCCTTCAGGCATATTGGAACAAGCAGTGGCGGCTCAGCTTAGTCCTGATATACCCAAAAATACAGAATTGCTGGCAAATAACCTGCTTTTGGAAATACTTGAGCCTAATTTAGAAGAAGATAAAGATGCCACGAGAAACATTGCTGAAAAGGCAGCTATGGCAATTAATACGGTTATAGTAGAAATTGAACAAGGAGAAACCATTGTCGAAGAGGGAGCAAGAATAAGCCAGGCTGATTTTGTCCTACTTGATGGTTTTAAGCTAAGTCAGCGGGGAATTAATTGGAATGGACTAAAGTTATGTGCAACTTTTGTCAGCTTCATAGTTGGGATCTTTTTGGTAATTCAGAGAAGAGTTTATACCTCCATACGTCATCGTGATTACCTTTTACTCTGCTTACTAAGTTTGAGCGCGCCTTTATTGAGCGTGTTCAATTTTCATCATACTAGCTTGCCCGCTATTGGTTTGTTGGTAAGCAGTTTTTACACTTCTAGTTTGGCTGTATGTCAGGTGCTATTAGTTGCTGCTTTGGTGATGTTTAGCAATCAATCCGTAGCATCTTCTTATTTGCTTGCAGGATGCGCGGGCGGGCTTGTTGCAGCGATTTTTGCAGGCAGATTGCGATCGCGAGAAGCCATAGCCAGGCTTGGCATTATGGTAGGGTTATCTCAAGCGGCAGTATATCTAATCAGTAACTTAATCGCTAGTGCTAGTCCTGCTACCATCTGGTCGGCAATTTTACCCGATGCTAGTATCTGCGGTCTGTTTGGAATTGCTTGGAGTGTAATAGCTATTGGCATTTCTCCTTATTTAGAAAGATTTTTTGACTTAGTTACCCCTATTCGTCTGGCAGAATTATCCAATCCTAATTTGCCTCTTTTAAAACGATTAGCCACAGAAGCACCAGGAACGTTTCAACATACGATGTTTGTTGCTTCCTTAGCCGAAGCTGCTGCTAGGGAATTGAACTGCAACGTAGAGCTAGTTAGGGCGGGTACTTTGTATCATGACGTGGGTAAGATGCACGATCCTTTAGGCTTTATTGAAAACCAAATGGGAGGTCCAAACAAGCACGATGAAATAGACGATCCCTGGGTAAGTGCGGAGATTATTAAAAATCACGTCAGCGAAGGATTAGTAATGGCGCGCAAATACGGTTTGCCAAAGGCAATCAGAGACTTTATTCCTGAGCACCAGGGAACTTTGTTGATTGCCTATTTTTACTATCAAGCCAAACAAAAAGCTGAAGCAAAAGGTATTACGCTGTTAGAGTCAGATTTCCGCTATGTTGGTCCTATTCCCCAGTCAAGAGAAGCTGGAATTATGATGTTGGCAGATGGTTGCGAAGCGGCATTGCGATCTCTAAGAGATGCTACTCCAAAGCAGGCTTTAGCTACAGTACAAAAGATTTTTAAATCTCGTTGGCAAGATGGTCAACTGCTTGATAGTGGACTTGGCTACGATGAATTACCAATTATTGCAGATGTATTTATTCGAGTTTGGGAACAATTCAACCATAAACGCATTGCATATCCCAAAGGAGCATTGGATATCAACCCTAAAAGAAATATTACCAATCGTTAGCAACTTTGCCAGTTTGCCAGCCCAATAATTATCAGCAAGATGACTTTAGGTTGAGGCTATAAGTCCGTAACGAATATAAATATCTATCAAAAAACAACAAAATTTTAATAGTTATCTCGAACTAAAAATAGGGTTAAAATAGTTTTCGCAGGGTTATTAATCCTTGTTTGATATCGTCTAATTCTTGGAGCGATAATCGCTCGAATTTCTCTTTTAAATAGCTAACATGAGCAGGAAAGACAGTTTGAAAAGTTTTTTCCCCTTCCAAAGTAAGGAAAATAATAAAACTACGTCTGTTTTCAGGTGGAACTTCTCGCATGACTAAACCCTTTTTTTCCAAGCGATCGATAATTCCTGTTAAAGTGCCTTTAGTTACCAAAGTTTTTTTTGCTAAGTCGGTCATATTCATGCCCTCTGTGTTGCCCAGAGTCGCAATTACATCAAATTGAGATGGAGTTAAACCCAATTCTCTAATATTTTTGGCAGAGCAATCAAAAAAAGCCTGATAAGTACGGACTAATTCCCGCATTGTAGGGAGAAACACTTCCTTGGCGGCGGAAATTGCATCTTGTTCTGGAGAATTTTTTTTTTGAGGCACAATCTGTTTGAATAGTTTTACTCAAGATAATATCAACACAATAGAATCAAATCATAGTAAGAAAAAATAATCTTTGCTCGCATTAATCCATTATTAAGAAACAGATTGCCTTGAAAAACAAACATTTCCTATCTAACAATTGTCTTTTGATTAGGATTAAGAATTTTTTTCTCGCCGTAACTTAGTAGACGATCTAAAGTGTCCAAACGGTTTTGCCAGATTTGTGCTTGATATCCATGAATATTGTCAGTTTCTTCTATCCAGTCAGGGAACTCCCTACGTAGAGAATTTAAAGTGACTTGAGCCGAAAAGAAATTTTTATGAGAAGGTTTGTCAGCTAGGCTTTGTAAGTCTCCCCTCAAGCGGTCTGCCTTTTCTCCCCACTCATTCAAAATGGCATTTTTTAGCCTTGGCGAACTGTTAATCAAAAAATAATTCCATTCCTGCTGCAAACTCTGATATCGAGCTAAAGTTACTTTAAACGGTTCTCGATGAGGTAAGGGCTGTTTCGATTCGGCTGTCGTACCTCCTTGAGTATTATTGAAAATGGTTATTAGGTCAGGATTCAAATTTTCGGCGGCAAACAGCGCGTAACCTTCAGTGGACATGCCTCGCAACAGCTGCATCTGGTCAAGTGCTTCTACTTTAGGCATATCTAGAAGGCGGATTCCTGGCAACAACAAAGCCTTTCCCTGATCGAACTCATTTAACAGAGGATTAGCTAGAGTATATAGTCTGTCCGCATCCTTGGCATAGGTCATCGGCACCAACATATCAATCCATTCTTTCTTTACCCAAGTTTCCCAATGCTGCTGAATCTTACTTAAACGCTCTCTTCTAGGCATAGGAAATACGGCAGTAGAGATAGTTAAATTAGGACGTAATTGCCGTAAATTATTTGCAGTTGAAGCTACAAAATCATCTATTTTCTCAATCCTAAATTTTGTCCACTCCGACCACAAAGGATGTTCTGGATATATATTTATGGGATCGAACCCAGTTTGCTTCCTAAATTGATCCCTAGAAGCCAAGCCATAGCCGTAGGTCATCTTTCCTGTAGGGCTTTGGAAAGGATAACGAATATAGTCTAAGTGAATACCATCTACTTCGTAATCACTGCCAATTTCAGTGACAAGTGATGATAAATAATCTTGAACTTGAGGATTGGCTGGATCTAAGAAAACCTTTCCTGAACTATAGTGAAAACGACTCCCTTCTTGGTCTGTCATTGCCCAATCAGGATGTTTTGACAAGACTGGACCTAGATAGTTTCGAGGTAAATTAAGGATAAGATTATGACGTTGATTGACTGCTGCAAATGTCCACACCCAGGCATGTAGCTCAATTCCTCGCTCGTGGGCTAATTTTACCGCAGCCTTGAGAGGGTCCCAACCTTTTACTAGAGGATTTTGTTGGGGAGCTACTTTGCTGGGGTGGATAGTATAGCCAGAATTGACCGTTTCAAAAAAGACGGTGTTTATGCCAGCTTCTGCCATGCGATCAAATATGGGTACTAAATCTATTTCTGATTTAGCCTTGACAATAGTACCTCGATCTAACCACATTGCTCTTACCTCTGACTGAGCCACGGGTCGATCTACGGGATAGTTATCCCACAAAGCTTGTTTCGATGCCGACCACTCAGACTTTGCTAGATTGTAGTAGCGTTGGTCGATTAAACTATGAAATCTTTTCAATCCCTGTCTGGCTCGATGCAAAGCACGATAGGCATCACGGTCTTGAGACTTGTTTGCTACTTGCTTAAGATTTTGCTTGCTGGTTATGGTCGATTGATCCTGCATTTCTTGAATAACTTCAACCATTGAAATATTGATATCGCTGTTATTAGCGTTGGCAGTTAAAAGAGTTGATTCAAAGCGACTGATTAAACCTTCAAGTTCATTAGTCATCAGGCGAGCTTCACCAGGAGAAATTTCTGATTCAGACTGCAATTTATACTTAACCGATAGCAAAGAGCGAATATTTTCAAATGGCTGAGATATTTTTGATGAAAAGTTGGACAGTTGAGCTTGTGAATTACAAGATTCTATTAAAGTTTTTCTAGGATAATCCAGCTCATTATAAATGCTTTTTTTGCTACTTAAAATGCTTTTATTTTTGTTAGAAAAAATATTTCTTTTTACTTTGTTTATCTGGGAGTCAACCTTATAGGTATTTTGCTTTTTGTCAGCAGTTTTTGCGCAATTTGTAAGAAGAAGTTCTTTTTGAGTTCTAGAAATAGCTCTTGCTTCAGTCTGGTAACTATTAGAAGACATTTCTGTTGCCGTGGCCCTAATGGAAAATAATGTAGCAGGTAATAAAAAGATAATTATTTTAATGAGTTTGTTGCTTATTAGTTGAGATTTCATACTCATTCTAAGGTATGCTTTTTGCAGATTATTGCCATTTTCTAACACGAATTTTTCCTCTGTATTTTGCTTGAATTGCCAACAAACAAATGAATAAAACGTCATTATATTAAACGTTTTGCAAACACCTATTATAATCTTTTTATTTTGATATTTGTATCAGTAATACTGACGATTAATAACTACTCGAAGCTTGATTTTATTGAAGGTAATCAGCAAAAACAACTAATGCCAACTGCTTCTAATTTGCAAAAATATCAAATAGTATAGACAGCTATATGAGGTGATTAGCCAAGGTAGACGATCGCTCAGAAAATATTATTAAGAATATTATTAAATTTATTAAGCAGTTGTCCTGAGAGGCATCTGTTGTTGTGAAAGATGATATCAGAATAAATACTTATGTTTTTTTCTTCCTATTTGATTAATACTTAATAGAACTAAGTGTTTTTATTGAATACCCTAAATCACAGCACTTATTTCTGTTTTATGCTTATTAACGACCTTGTTTGTACTTAGTAGGATAGATTACACTTATTAGCTTTAATCTATTTATAGCAATAAATCAAATGCTTCAATAGAATATTTTCTATAAATCAGTATACTTTCGGATGTCATTCAAGGAGCAAATACCTAATAATTATGTGTAGAAAGTTTGAAGAAAGCTAACTACTAAGCAAAGTCAACTATAGAGCTTACACCCTGTATATCCTTTGCTAGGCAATGATAAAGGCTGAATATGAATAGAATACGTTTTTTCTAAAAGTATTATGCTAATTCATGATTAAAAATGTTTTACTGTTAATCGATAAAACATTTTTAATCGTTAGCTTAATTTATTTTTCTACCAAAGTTAATACGATTTTGTACCCATAAGTTGTTTAACTAACGGACTTAATTGTAAAAATTGATAATTTGTTGTGCGGTCGTTATGGCTAACGAAGCTAATATGGGTTTTGCTAAAAGGCTAGATGAGATAGGGTTGGCATCAGAGAATTCAGAAAAACTTGAATGGGCGCAAATTGCCCTTGGCAAAGTAGTAGTTGCAAACTCAGAAAGAGCGTGGTTATATCAACCACAATCAACTGAAGACCGTTTTGCTCATCCAATGGAATGTGCTGGTAGTTTTGCTACCACTAAAAAGCTATTGGATACGGCGATCGCAGCTGCGAAAGTTGCCGTCAAGTCTGACTCTCGACCACCAGCTTTAACTTCTACCCGTTGGGTATGGAGACTTGCAGGTGCATATCATTTAACCACTCCCGCATCTCAATTATTTACAGATGCTGCTGTTGGTTTTGCTGCTAATGGTCGTTCTCATCTGGAATCTTGGGCTTTGGAGAAAGTTGAAGAGGAAACTGGTCATGACAAACTGGCTTTACTCGACATTAAATCTTTAGGATATGATGCCGAAGCAGTTGTTGCAGAACTTACACCTCCTGCTGCGATCGCTTTAGTGGATTATTTTACTCGTAGCGTACAGGATGACGATCCCATTGATGTTGTTGGCTATGCCTACACGATGGAACGTTTATCTATGGGCATCGAGGAAGACTATATCGAAAAGGTAGAGTCTTTAATCCCTCCTAAGATCAATGCTACTAGATGTCTGCGCGTACACAGCTCCCTTGGTGCTGATGCTCATCACGCAGAGGAAAATATATCTCTAGTTGCAAACCTCTCTCCTGCGGAACGGACTCGTATAGCAAGAGCCTGTTACGAAACAGCTTTAATGCTATTTAGTCCTCCACCAAAAGGCTATGTTTCTAATGACGAACTTCAAGCAAAATTAGAGCCATTAAAAGTCAATTAATATGACTTGTTAGTTTACCGAGGCCATAATTCAAACACAAATTATTTCAATACTAATAAAGATTATTTCAAATAGAAAATTAAGGAGAACAAATATGAATACTGCAACAGCTACTCAAATTGATAATAGCGTTGAAGTTCTAGAATTAGTTGCGATTGAACTTGATTTGGAAACTATTCTAACTGAAGAATTCGAAGTGGAATTATCTAGTGATGTTTGTAACGTTATTTAATCAATCACTATTTTAATTTAATAACTCTTGAAAATGGAAGGTGCAGATTATCCTTCCATTTTTAATTGAAATAAAAATAATTAATTGTTCTTAGATTAGTTTCTAACAGCCCCCAAAATTCTTAATGTTTCTATATTAACCTCGTTCAATCCGCTAGTTCCTTTGAGATCCATCTCTTCATAAGGATTCTCAACTTTGAAAGTTTTGAAACATTTACCGCTATTTAAATTCCAAAGCTTAATTGTTTCATCTTCACTACTACTAACAAGAATGTGGCTGTTTGGATGAAAAGCCATCGAGTTAATCAACGCCGTATGACCTTGTAAAGTCATCAAACATTTTCTATTTTTAACTTGCCATAATTTAATATTATGCTCGCCGTCGTAGCTAGCTATAATTTGACCATCACTATTGAAAGCAAGCAATTGAGAATATCCTATATCTTCTCGAATGACTCCTTGACATTTGCCAGTGTTTTGATTCCAAAGTCTAATAGTTTGATCTGAGCTAGTGCTAGCCAAAATTGTACTATCTGGACTGAATGCTACTGATAAAACCCAGCTTTCATGGTCTTTTAAAGTATTAATACATTTGCCAGTGCAAACATCCCAAAGTTTTACAGTGTTATCAAAAGAAGCACTTGCAAGTTTTTTTCCATCAGAACTAAAGGCAATTGACCAAATTTCAGCCTTGTGTCCTGGTAAAGTTTGCAGAATTTTACCAGTTTTAATATCCCATAGTTTAATTGTTCTATCGTCACTACCACTAGCCAAAATATTGCCGTCAGCATTAAAGGCAATTGACTTTACAGCAGCGTCATGTGCCACAACCGTTTTCATTAGTTTTCCAGTCTCAATATTCCAAAGTTTGACAGTTTTATCTCCACTACCACTCGCTAAAATATTATGATTACGATCAAAAGCAACAGAAAAAACCCAATTAGTATGACCACGTAAAGTTTTCACTATTTTTCCAGTTTCAATATTCCAAAGTCGTATCTTTTGATCGTGACCACCGCTAATCAAAGTATTGCCATCAGAACTAAAAATAACGGAGAGAGCTTGATTGCTATATCCTTGGCAAGTTTTAGTACACTGATAAGTATCTACATTCCATAATCTGATCGACTGATCGTAACTACCACTAGCCAAGATGTTACTTTGGGGACTGAAAGCAACGGAATTTACTATATTGGAATGACTTTGAAAAACTTTAATACATTCCCCTCTATAGGCATCCCATAACCTGACTTTGTGTCCCATACTGCTACTAGCAATAAGATTGCCTTTGGGAGAAAAAGCTACAGACATAATTATGTTGGAATGACCTTGAAAAACTTTTAGACATTCTCCTGTATCGATGTTCCATAATCTAATTGTTCTATCGCTGCTACCACTAGCAAGCATCTGACCATCGGGACTAAGATCGACTGCCCTAACTCCATCTTCATGTCCCTCAAAAGTTTTTTTGCACTTAACATCTTTAATATCCCACAGCTTGATTGTGCGATCATGACTACCAGTAATTAACTCTTTTCCATTTGGCGCAAAAGCTACAGAAAGTACGTAATCAGTATGATCTGAAAAAACTTTAATACACTCCCCAGTATCAACATTCCATATTCTTGCTTTATGGTCGTCACATCCACTAGCTAAGTATTGACCGTCTGGGCTAAAAGCTACTGACCATACTTCATAGTCGTGGTCATCTAGACTATGAAGACAGTGACCATAATCAACATCCCAGAGCTTTGCTGTGCAGTCGCAGCTTCCGCTAGCTAGTGTTTTGCCATCGGGACTAAAATCCAAGGAAACTACCCAGGCAGTATGTCCTTTGAAAGTACAGATTGGTTGTCCATCTACTACACGACGTAAAATGATGTCGCCTTTAGTATCTCCCGCAGCCAAGTATTGTCCATCGGGGCTAAAGGCTACTGACCAAATGCCGCCAAAGTTTTCGGCAAAGACTGATTTGGATAAGTCAGCATTTTGAAAATTGACGTTGTGTAGTTGTGCCTGGGGTAAGTCGGCTTGCCATACACAGAGGTTAGAGAAATCATAGCCTGTTAGATCGGTTTCCATCTGAATCAGCAGATTGAGAATATTTCCTGCTGCATAACCCTTTTGCAACGGCGATGTTTCCTGTAAGGCTGATAATATTTTGTTGAGGCGAGTTTTTATATCTTGTTTACTGTTGAAAACGCTTAGAAGCTGGTTTATTAGAGGTTGAAGAATAAGGCGATTCTGATTTCCTTTGAGATAGTCTTTGGTCGTCGCTTTGACTAAGGCATGGTTTTGTAAGAGTTCTAGTTTTTGGTTAACAATCTCCTCACAACTAGTTTCAATTAAACAATTAGTTACATACTCCATGACTACAGGCTGTTGGGTAAAGCAACCACTGCTTCTTTCGATTAAAGAGCGTCTGGATAAGGATTCTAATGCTTCTAGGATTTTTATGGCGGGTAAAGGCAATACCAAATCTGCCTGTATTTCTTCGATGGAAATAGGTTCGCGAGCGATTGCTAGCCAGTACATGATTTTCTGGGACAAACTTGACAGTCCTTGGAACTGTTGTTCTAGAAGATCGCGAAGATCGCCAAATACGGCATTTTCTTGCCGTAAAAATCCTGCGATATTGCCTGCAAATAGGTCTTGAATTGTGGTGGAGACTACTTTTAGTGCCAGGGGATTTCCGCCAAAGCGATCTCTTAAGGAGTTTAATTCTGATTCTGAGGCATTCAAACCCTTGAGTTTGAATATTTCCTGTGCGTCTTTTTGTAAGCCACCTAAGCGTAGCGATCGCACTGTTAGTTTTTCTCCTTCAATTGCTGCTATTTCTTGGGGTTTTTCTCTTGTAGTCAAAATCAAGCAGCTATCGTGATCGGTAGATCCTACTCTGGTTAGAAGTTCGCCATACTCCTCGTATCCTGGGCGATATTTTCCTGCTCGACCGTAGCTATCTAATAGAGATTCTGCATTGTCTAGCAAAATAAGGCAACGTTGCGACTGTAGATAATGAATCAACCGCGTTATTCTGTCACTGTTCCTTTTGGGTAAGCTAGCCTCTGTTTCTTTGCCTGCTGATAAGAACTCAATTAGCTCTGCCAAAATCTCTGTTGCAGGCAGAGCATCCCGCAGCGATTTCCAGATAACGCAGTCAAACTGCCCTTTTACCTGCTGGGCAAATTTGATCGATAGAGTTGTCTTACCAATTCCACCCATTCCTTGTATGGAGATTAATCGACAGCGATCGCTTGTCAACCAGTTATTCAGGATTTCTAGTTCAGTAATACGCCCAAAAAACCGATCTATAGATATGGCTTCTCCCCAATTTTCGCGAATTTTGGGCTTGAATTTGGTGTATGACTCTTCGTCTAGCTTTAATTCAAAAGCTCGATAGAATTTTTCTAGCGATCGCTTATCTACTTTTTCTCTGCCACCTAAAATTTTTTTAATGGTATTGATATCTAGATTAGTTAACTCGCTAATATCTTCGTAAGTGCTTCTTTCGCCGTATCTTTCGCGATCTTCCCAGTCATATCTTGCTGTTTTCAGCTTTTCTAATCCTTTGGCAGTGAGAATAACCCCACGATTTCGCTTCTGCTTGGAGTTACTCATAATTAACTCTATTTACCTCGACCATCGCTATTCAATTTTTCCTGAATTATCTCAAGATTAATAATCTATACCTTCCGATAGATAAAGATCGCTCAAATAAGTGTGTATAGTATTCGTTGATACTATTAGTTTCAGTTTCGGTATAAACATTTACTCTTTTCAAGAATAAATTACTTTGGATGTTATCTATCTTACATATCAGTAGCTTTATTAAGAGTTATTTACTCTACATTTCTCCATATCTTATTGCTTAACTTCCTTAAGATAGCTGGTAAAAACTCTACAAAGACGGCAAACTACAGATTAGAAGTTGTAAAGATATATTATCAACAGCCAAAAAGCCAAAATGAATAAGCGATTGAGTAATTTCATTTATTTTGCTGTTCTGGTTTTGCTTAACTAATATCGCTTACGCAAAACCACTATATAAAGCGAGAAGTAAAAGATAAAAGTATCAAATGGTAGGTATCTATTCAAGTAGTTCATTTGACGATATTTAATTTCTCAAGCATAGTTCGTCGTGGTCTTTTAGATGATTAATAGCTTCGTCGTTATAAGACGCAGCTAATCTAGCATTCACTTACATATCTAGTTTTCTGCCCTGGTATTAGCCCGTAATTTGGCTATTCCAGTTGGCGAATAGTTAATTCTGTGATGTGGATTGCCTGATCACAAATTTCAACCCAAAATTCTAATCTCAAATTCGGATAAATAAATTGCTTATGTCTTTCTTAATGATCGGTACTCAACGTTCTGGGTCTAACTTGCTGCGCCTAATGTTGAACCAAATAGATGGTGTTGCTGCACCTCATCCACCACATATTTTGCAGCGCATGATGCCTCTGCTCGCAGGTTATGGAGACTTAAGCCAGGCAGATTCTTTTCGGGTACTAGTCGATGATGTCTGCCGTTTGGTTGAGTTGAATCCAGTAACTTGGGATGGTGTATCTCTAAATAGAGATGATGTAACTGCTCGCTGTAACGAGCAATCTTTGGTAGCAGTTTTCTTTGCTATCTACGACATCTTAGCAGAAACTTGGGGAGCAGAACACTGGTGTTGTAAGAGTTTAGCTAACGTTAAGTATTTGCCAGAGATTACTTCCTATTCTGATAGTGCTAAATTTATTTACCTTTATCGAGATGGTAGAGACGTTGCTTTATCTTTCCAAAAGGCAGTAGTGGGAGAAAAGCACATTTATCATATCGCTCAAGGTTGGGCAAAATCTCAGCGTCTTGCGCTCCAAATGCGAGACAGTTTGAAATCGTCGGCTCGTTTTTATAGCATCAGTTATGAAGATTTGGTCGCAGATACCCAAAGCAGTCTCAGAGGTTTATGCGGATTCATGGGCAGAGAATATACTCCTGAATTGTTGGATTTCCATCAATCTAGCGAAGCTTCTAATGCTGCTTCTTCTAGCTCTTTGTGGGGTAATGTTACCAAGCCCATTATGAAGCAAAACACCAAAAAATTCTTAAAGCACGCTACAGAAGAAGAGATTGAGATCTTTGAATCAGTAGCAGGAGATGTTTTGGATGCTCTAGGTTATGAAAGAGTTAGAATTACCAAGGGTAACGAAATTGAATTTAGCGATCGCACTATCGCCCAGTATGATGCGATCAATCAGCATTTAAAACAGCAAAAAAGAGCAGAGATGGATCCAGAAGACCTCAAAAGACGCGATCGCCAAGCAGGTCTGCTCGAAGAAATCAAAGAGCGTCAAACAGCTTTGGTATAGGTTGGTGTAGTTGGTAATTCAAGGTTATCGAACTGCTAAAAATATCTTTTATCGTCATCAGTCATCAGCTATCGGTTATTATTCCATCAGCAGTTGACTATCGACCTGATAAAAATCATTATTTAGTAACCGTACTTTGATTTACCAATGCCAATTTTAAATTAAAAATTACTAATAAAATGCTTATAACTATAGATATGGCTATACAAAAGACATGATTGACAAAGCTCGTATAAGACCTGATGAATCGGAGTTTGATTCTTCTTCCATATCCTTACTTCACTTATTTGGTAATTTTTTAAAAATAGGAAGCACCGCTTTTGGTGGCTTTATGGCGTTGGTATCGGTGATTGAAAATATCATCGTTGACAAACGCAAATTGCTGACCCACGAAGATATGCTCGATGGTATATCTTTGGCAAGCGTTTTACCTGGCCCTGTGGCAGCCAATGTAGTAGCCTATGTAGGCTATCGTATGCGAGGGGGTATAGGTGCGCTAATTACGGCAACGGCAGTATTACTGCCTTCTTTCGTATTGGTAGTGGCTTTAACCATTGCATACTTGCAAGCGGGAGAAATACCTGCGGTTAATAAAGTATTTGCTGGATTTATTCCCGCAGTGGTAGCCATTATCATCAGTGCTGCGACTCGAATGAGTAAAAAAGCTATCAAAGGCTGGCGGGAAGTAAGCATTGCTGCGGTTGCTGCTATTCTGCTTAAAAGTATTGGCGGATTTTATATTACTCTAATCGTCATTTTGGGTGCGGGGCTAGTTGGCTGGCTTCTCTTCCGAGGTACAGTAGCCAAGAATTTAGCCGAAAACCCAATTGAACAAGATTTAGAGCCATTAGATATCAAAAAGATAGTAATTCCTTTAGCTATTTTGGCGGGCATTTTAGCTTTGTCTTTACTGCCCATACCATTGGGTGAAGATAGTCTGGCAAAACTATTTGTTACCTTTTCAGGTATGAGTTTAATGCTGTTTGGTGGCGGTTACGTGTTTATTCCCATGATTCAAGAGGTGGTAGTTAATAACTACGGTTGGGTAACACAGACAGAATTTGCTAATGCGATCGCCATGGGTCAAATCACTCCTGGCCCGATTTTAATCAGTGCAGCCTTTATTGGCTATGTGGTTAAAGGGATTGCAGGAGCATTTGTGGCAACGGTAGCTATCTTTTTTCCCCCTGGATTATTAATGGTAACGATGTCTCACCTATTAGAGCGTATTAAAGGCTCGGTAATTATCCAAGCAGCACTCAAAGGTATTCGTCCTGCGGTAATTGGCATGATTTTCACCGCTGCGATCGTTGTAGCTCAAACTGCACAAGTAGGTTCGATACAGGCAATCTCAGTCAGTTTACTGATTTTTGCTGCATCTTTGGCAGCTATTTGGAAACTAAAGCTAGAAGTAGTGTTAGTCATTCCTTTAGCTGGTTTGGTTGGTTTGTTTCTTTATTAAACCGCTTTACATTTTGCTCTAAACTCTAAGCTTTTTTCAGGCTGGTATTTCAATCTTTGTACCAGCTTTTTTTTTGTTCCTACTTTTACGATCGCGATTTTTAATCATCAAATAAACCGCAGGGACAAAATAGAGTGCCAGTATAGAAGATCCAGT
>ENA-ORXT01001851-ORXT01001851.1-marine-metagenome-genome-assembly--contig:-NODE-1851-length-26986-cov-3.880672_pt1 | contig 26986 bp, 6 predicted proteins | sample MGYA00237868_ERZ511482 | MGnify/ENA metagenome assembly ERZ511482
AAAAGGATGATTCTTTACTACACTTTCAACGATTGCAGCGGCTTTACTTTCAGGACTAGGATATAAGTCTTTCCCATCAAAAGTTGCATTTGGTCTTTGCAATGCAGATTCAAGTAAATCATTATCTCTTACTCCCTTTGCTCCACCAAACTTTTGGATAGCAAGTTCGTGTATTATTAAAACTTCCTTAAGAGTAATCATTGCGCTAATTTTTCCAACAATTCTGCATCTTCATCGAAAATCTTTTCCAAATAATCGCTATTTTCTTTTTGGTTATTCGTTGATTTCTCAACTTTGAGAATGTAATCAAGAACATGCTTTAGTTTATTCTCAGGAAGTTTTTGAATTATCTCATTAATTTGCATCCTTATTTGTTCATCCATGTCTAATATTTTTAGTTTACAAATATACGCTTTTACTGTGTGTAACCAACCAATACATGCACTCCTCATAGTACATCTTCGCAAAAGTCAGCGGTCCAAAAGTAAGCGTCAGCGCACGGTCCAAAAGCGAAGCGATCCAAAAGCCATAGGCGTTCTTAACTTTAGTCAATGAAAAAGGCAAAGCCTTCAACTAACTTTGTTTTCGAACCCAATAAGAAAATAAAATATGCCAAGACAATGTATTGGATGAATAAAAATCATTAAAATGGGGAGTGTTCAGAAAAGTGTGTCACAAAACACGTGAACATCGAGCATCAAGCTTCGTGCATCGAGCAAAGCACGTTTTTTTGAACACTCCCTTAAAATGGGTCTATAAACTAAACCCCTAAACCCCTAAAACCCTAAAAATATGAAAGCAATGGTAAATACGCAATATGGAATGCCAGAAGTATTGCACCTTGAAGAAATAGAAAAACCCATACCCAATGATAATGAAGTCTTGGTAAAAGTACATGCCACCACAGTCAATCGTACAGATTGTGCAGTCTTAACAGGTAAGCCTTTTATTATGCGTTTTTTTGTAGGGCTGTTCAAGCCCAAACACCCCATACAAGGAACAGATTTTGCAGGAGAAGTGGAGGCAATAGGGAAGGAGGTAAGCCAATTTAAAGTGGGTGATAACGTTTTTGGTTTTAACGATGAAGGATTGAGTTCACACGCTCAGTATCTTTGTATAAATGAAGAAAAAGCCATTACAACTTTTCCCAATAAAATTTCTTTTGAACATGCCGCAGCGAGTATTGAGGGCGCTCACTATGCCTACAATTTTATCAATAAAGTAAAAATCGAAGAAGGACAGCGCATTATGGTTTATGGTGCAACGGGTGCCATTGGTTCGGCTATGGTTCAATTGCTCAAACAATACAATGTTCACCTGACAGCGGTTGGAAATACCAAAAATATGGACTTGGTCAAATCTTTGGGACCTGACAAAGTAATTGATTATCAAACAGAAGATTTTACAAAGACCAACGAACGTTTCGATTTTGTTTTTGATGCCGTTGGTAAGAGTACGTTCGGCATTTGTAAACAACTGCTAAAACCGAAAGGCGTTTATATTTCTTCTGAATTGGGTCCTTGGGCGCAAAATATTTTTTATTCGCTTATTACGCCTCTATTTGGTGGTAAAAAAGTGGTATTCCCTTTACCAATAGACCCGCTGAAAAGCTTGGAATATATGGCAGGTTTATTGGAGAAAGACGCATTTAATGCAGTCATTGATCGAACGCATCCTTTAACCGAATTGGCCGATGCTTACCGTTATGTAATGACTGGTCAGAAAACAGGAAATGTGGTGATTTTGATGGGGCATTGAGTAGTAATCACTATGTGAAGTAAAATTATAAAGTTAAGACTATGCTGCTTTAGACGGGTAGCCTTATCGTAAAATTTGGCTGTAAATCGTAGACTACATTATTAAGTAAGTTTAAATTAAATCTATATTGACAGGCACACATCATCTATCAGCCCATTCAGCCACTTCTAATAAAGGTTTTTTGGTCACATCATGTCCACCATCAAAAATAATTTTATCAAAAGACAATCCTGCTTTTTCAACTGCCGCCAATGCTTGATTTTGTCTTTCAATAGGAATCAATGGATCGTTCTTGCCTATAACATACAGGATGTTAATGTTTTCAAAAACCTGTTTTACTTTGTTCCATTCAGCATCTTCTGGAAACGAACCCGCCCAATAAACAGCGTTGTGGACTTTGCTGCTTCCGTCTGTTATCCAACGAGCCATCGTATTGGTTCCCTGTGAAAACGAGAGTGCATTGATGGTTAATTTTTTGGCGATGCTTGCAGGAATGGTCTGAGTTAAAATCAATACATACAATTGGTTCAAATAGCGAATGTAATCCTCTATTTCATAAAGACGATCATCAGAAGTCATCCAAGAGGCAACGGGCATTCGGGGTTTGTGCCAATAAAAGCGAGACAAGCCTTCGGGAGCGACCACAAAATGTTTATTGGGGTCCAATACCTGCATACGTTTGACCATACTCCTGGCAAGCATGCCATATCCATGAAAAGCAAACCACAGATGCTCGGTACTTTCACTCAATTCGCCATAGGTAAAATAACGAGCCGTTCGGCTTACACTAATATGGTTTTCTTTAAAATCCATTCATTCACTTTTTTAATAAAACCCAATACCAATATCACCATCTGTCTGATTCTACTCTATATTGTCCCTTAAATTCAGACATAAAAAAACATCGTATTGAAAAGTTTGTCTCTCCCATACAATGTTTTTTTGCTAAAACACAAGCACTAAATCCTAAACATCTAACCCCCTAAAAACCTATCTAGGAATTCTAAACGATTTTTTCCATCTAATTTTATCTAAAAATGTTCCATCAGACTCCGTAGACAACCAAACAAAAATAGGCGTTCCAACAATGTGATCTTCTGGTACAAATCCCCAAATACGAGAATCCTGAGAGTTGTGGCGATTGTCTCCCATCATCCAATAATAGTCCATCTCAAAAGTATATTCGGTCAAGGGTTTACCATCAAGCACCGCCTGTCCATTTTTCCATGTAAGACCGCTGTTCCCTTCATAAATTTTAATACACCTTTGATACATATCGTACTTAACCTTAGAGTCCAATTGAACCGTTGCTCCTTTCTTAGGAATCCAAATAGGACCGTAATTGTCTCTATTCCAAAGCAGAGAATCGTTGTGAGGAAAAACCCCTCTTCCTGGAACACCTGCTTGCTCAAGCTTTTTAACAACCTCTTGAATATAAGGCAATTGTGCAATTTCATCAGCTTGTGTTTTCGAAATTTTCATTTCATATTTATTGCTACCCAAATAACTGTATTCCAATCCTTTTTCCCGAGGCATAAAGCCCAATTTTATAAGGTTCTTTTGAGTGATTGGTCCATTTTTAGTGGTTACAATGTGCGTAAACTGTGCTTTTTCTGGTAAATCATTTGGAACACCATTAACAATGACTTGTCCCTCTACAATTTTCAAACTGTCACCAGGTGCCCCCTGACATCTTTTAACAAAATTCTCTCGACGATCAACAGGTCTGGACACCAAGTCAAATTTACGCTTGACACCTTCTTTTCCAAAAGCCTGCTCCAATTCCCGCATCGTAACCTGACTCCAATATTTGGTCGTCAAAGTATCACCCATTGGCCAATTGAATACGATAATATCGCCCTTCTCTACCTTGCTAAAACCTGGCAAACGCATATAGGGCAACTTAATCAGTTCGGTATAAGATTGTTTATCGGTCCCTGGAATACGGTCGTGCATAAAAGGCAAGGCAACGGGCGTCATAGGAATCCTAGAACCAAAGTTGACTTTTGATACAAACAACTTATCTCCTGCCAACATAGAGTTTTCCATAGAAGAAGTCGGTATGGCATAGGATTGTAGAATAAAAGCATTGACCAAGGGTACAAAAACAAGAGCAAAAAGAATTGTCTCTCCCCATTCACGGGCAGCCGATTTCGTTTTCTTGCCCTTTTTACTCGATTGGTTCTTCTCCTTTTTACGGTCTTCTATTCTTTCGGTGATGGTTTTTTTTGTCGCCATTTTGTAATTTATCCAGTTTTGTGATTGGGCAAAGATAATTGTTCTCTACCGACTTTTTAATGAGGAGGTCTATTTATTGATTTTATCAAACCTAAACCCCTAGATTTTAGAAAATTTCTCAATGAAATAACGCCGCCAAGTATTATACGTTGTGTTTACATTCCCACATTCCTTAATTAATGCTCAATCACCTACATTATTACACAGGACCTATAAATTTTACCAAATTTTATCATTATTAACGTGTAGCTCCCAATCACCTAATCTCCCAACCCCCATCTCCAACTTACCACAAACTCCCCCGTACAAAAGCCTTTAAATGTTCTGTTGTTTTTAATAAAAATCTCCGTAAATTTGTGCTAAAAACCTCCTGATTCTTGACAAAAAAAAACAGATACTACAGTCCTATTTATGAAGACGATCACTTATTAGTCTTAGATAAAGCCGCTGGCGTTTTGTGTATACCAGATCGCCACGATATCGAATTGCCCAGTCTTCAAGGGATACTGAATAAAAAATATGGTAAGATTTATACTGTACATCGCTTAGACAAACAGACCAGCGGCGTTATGGTTTTTGCCAAAACAGAGGACACTCATCGAAAATTGAATGGCTTGTTTCAGCAGCATAAAACAGAAAAAAAATATTGGGTGTTGGTGCAAAGCAGTAATACGCCCGATGAAGGGGTCATAGACTTACCCATTGCACCACATTCCATCATAAAAGGTAAAATGAAGGTTTCGCCAAAAGGCAAGGCTTCCTTTTCTCGATATAAAACATTAGAAAAATTCAAACAGCATCGTCTTTTAGAAGTAACCATCGAAACGGGCAGGACCCACCAAATTCGGGTCCATTTAGCAGAATCAGGCATGTTGTTGGCAGTCGATGAATTGTATGGCGGAGGTCAGGCAATTAAATTGTCGGATTTTAAGAAAAAATACCAACCCAATAAAACGGGAGAGGAAAAACCCATTTTGCAAAGAGTCAGCTTACACGCTAAGGAGCTGAGTTTTGTCCATCCAATACTTGATAAAAAGTTCATCTGGGATGCAGAATTGCCTAAAGATATGGCAGTTACGCTAAAATTACTTCGCAAATATGCAAGTAATACGTCAGAAAGCTAAAGTTTTAACACACATCTATTTAGCTTTTGTTATTTTTACGATAATGTTAAAAATTCTTACAATAATCACATTCAATCGAAAAGTACAATGTGATGCCTTTTGAAATGATGTGCTAAAACTTTGTTTGAAAGTGAAATTATTTTCGATTCAAAATTTATAGCAATTTCAAAAAAAACGCTTTGCCAAACCCAACAAAACCCACACAACCCACAATCTATGAATATTAACAAACAACTCCTTGTTGCACTTGCTTTCTTGTGCTTTTTAGGCACAACAACATTGCAAGCACAGTTAACGGCTTTTTCTAAAACCAATGACGCCATTATCGATGGTTCAATTGGGGAGGCAGTCAGTGGTCAAACCATATCTTACACGATCTCTTTTACAGGAACCAATCTGGACAACCTGTCCATTACGGACAATATCCCAAGTGACATGACTTTTGTCGCTGGGTCTGTCAATGTTTCGGGCCCTACTGGTTGTACCATCACTGAACCTACTGGTTCTAGTGGACAATTAATCATTGGTTGCAACAGTGGAACCTTCAATGGAACGGCAACCATTACTTATCAGGCGACCATCAACGATATTGGAAATGCTACTGGCGACCTCAATCAGTTGTTGACCAATAACGTACAATTGGCAGGTGATGTGGGTGGTTCTCCATTTTCTTTTAATACCAATTCTAGGGTTCGTGCAAGACGAGTGGCGGTCCAAAAAGCAGTCGTTACCGATGGCTCGCCCATTCCTGGTGAAATGATCGATTATACAGTCGATTTCCAAATCTCTGATTTCTTGACGGGCTTAACCGATATTGCCATAGAGGATTTTTTGCCCGATGGGTTGACTGTGGTGGGAACACCTATGATGGAACTCAACGGCAATACCATCAATTTTACTCCTACAACTACTGCCGATCCAACAGGTGCCACTATTTTAACTTGGGACTTATTGTCGCAGTATACGCCTGCTCAATTGGCGGGTGCAACGGGAACATTGACCTATACAGCTGAAATTCAACAGACGTATTCGGCGAACGGTAGTAATGTATTGGGCAACGATGTGCTTTCCAATGAGGTAACTTTTAGCTATACAGATTCGGCTGGTCCAACAGGTAAGGATGAAAATTCGGTTTTCTTTGTTGTTCCTAATGTAATCATCGAAAAGACGGAAATATCAACTGGTCCTTATGAGTCGGGTGAAGTAGTGATTTTTGAGCTTAATATGGGCATTCCTTCGGGCGATGCCAACCAAGTGGTATTCAGTGATCCAATTGATACTTCAATATTCGACATCAATGTGATTGACTTGACTTTTGGGGGGGCTACAGTGGAGTATGCGCCCAACAGCGATTATACAAGTGTAACACCCAATGTGATACTCACTTCTTCTAATTCTTTGCAGTTGTCTTTTGGTGATTTGAGCAGTCCTGTGGGTGATCAAGAGTTGGCCGTTTATTTGAGTTTAACCGTAAAAGACAATTTAACCAAAACAGGTAACCAAAACAATGTGTTCTTTGGTACCAGTCAGAATTCAGATGGGTTTAATTCTCAAAGTGCAGATGTGGCTGCTTATTCTTTGGGTAATCCTGAAATTGAAATAACTAAAACCGCCTTGACTTTTCCAGGAGATGCAGGTGATACTGTTCAATATTTGATTACAATTAGAAATGTTGGTGATTCTCCTGCAACAGGAGTCGTCATATCTGAAATACCTTCTAGTGGCATCGCTTCTTGTGCAGTCGTTTCTATCGAAACTGGTGCGGGCTTCCCTGCATTTTATTCTGGTGATTTTGATGCAACAGGTATTTCTTTGTTTGGTTCGCTTCCAGCTGCTGGAGCACCCAACAATGGTAATACCATCAATGCCATTGTCAATTGTGTGTTGGCAGACGATGTGGCGGCAAACAGTGCGGTCGAAAATACAGCAATGGTCGTTTGGGATGGTCCAGAAATGGCCATCAGTGATCCTGCTGTGGTGACCATTGATGCGCCTACATTGACCAAAAGCTTGATCGGCTCTAGTCTTGCCAGTACAACTGGAACGGAAGTGGCTGTCGGTGAAATCCTCACTTTTGAATTGGTCATTACCGTACCTGAAGGTGCTACGCCTTTGGCAACCATTGAAGACATCCTGCCTGCTGGTATGGAAATGTTTGGTGCAGGTATTACCAATATCAGTATTGACAGTGATTTGAGTACAACCATTACCGTAAATGCTGGCGACGTTACGCCTTCCGGCTTCAATTTAGACATTCTAAACTTGCTCAACAATACCGCTTTAAACAATGGAAACGAAGAAACCATTACCATTACGTATGAGACGCAAATAGTCAACAACAATATACTAACTTTGACCAATGAGGCTACTTTAAATTGGCAAGATGGGACTTTGAGTGATGACGTAACAGTAACCATTATTGAACCAGCCATCAGTTTGACAAAAACATTGAGTAATCTTAGCAATGGTGCGGTAACAGTATCTTTGACAATCGAAAATACAGGTACGAGTGCTGCTGCTGCTTACGATATTGCATTGGAAGATTTACTTGATTTAACAGTCTTTGACGCCAACAATGTAACAGCCACTTCTATCCCTACAGGCTTTACTTTTACCAACAACGCTGGGCAAATACTCATTGCTTCGGATGCGACAGATGTGGAGCCTAATAATTCTTTGGAACAAGGGGAAACCATCACTTTTACGTTTACGGCTGGAATTTTATCAAGTATGCAAAACTGCTTGGCAGAAGCGACCAATACGGCAAGTTTTACCGCAGCAACAGCGCCTACAGGTGGAAGTCTATTGGGTCCTGAAACCGATGATGATTCATTGGCTTTGCCTGAAATGGATGTTTTGAAAACAGTTTCTATACCTACCAATGGTACGTTCTATGAAGCTGGTGAAACAATTACTTATACGGTGACCATCAACAATACTGGAACATTGCCTTTGGGTACATTAACCCTTACTGATGTGGTTCCCAATGGCTTGACTTATATACCAAATTCTACCACTTTAAATGGTGGTAGTGCTGGTTCTTTTGGATCTAATACGGTAAACGTATCTGTTCCTTCTGTAGCAGTCGGAGGCAATGCAGTGGTTACTTTCCAAGCGACCATTGATGCTTTCTCAAACCCCTTGAATATTTCCAATCAAGCATCGGTTATTCAAGCGGTGTTTACAGAAGCAGTCTTGTCTGATGATCCAACGACGAATCCTACTGATTTGAAAGAGGACGATGCAACCGAGTTTACATTATGTACTCCGCCAAGCGTAAGTATTGCGCCTTTGAATGAATGTGCCGATTTGGGTCCTGTTTGTTCGGCTGGCTGTTCGGTATTTGTTTTCGACAATGTAGATGAAAATGGAGATGTAACAGTGACGATTAATGAAACGGGTAATTATGAAATTGCCATTCAGGAATGGAATGGTAGTAGCTTTGGCGCACCTTCTGTGGTGGCAAATGCCCTGACAGCAACCATCAACGATTTGGATGCTGGTTTATATCAAATATTGGTCACCAATACCGATGATGGATGTGCCAGTTTATCGTGTTTCAACATCATTGATGCCGACCACGATGTAGATGCCAATTTTGTGATTGATAATTGTGGAACAACAAATACGGTATCTTTCGATGGAACGGTTTCTTCGGCAGTTGTTCTAGATTATGAATGTCCAGATGGAACAACAGGAAACTTGGGTAATTCAATAGCTGGGTATGAGTGGACTTCTTCGCCAGCAACAGTTGTTTTTACTACGCCAAATCAAGGTATGACGAATGCGGTTTTCCCACCAAGTCCAATCAGTTCTAATTACATCATTTTCTTAGAAATCACCGATCAGTTTGGATGTACGGCGCAACAGCCTTTCCCATTGGCACAACCGGGTTTTATTTCCATCGAAGCGGGCGAAAATACGTGTGATTTTAATGCTTCTCCAACCATCAGTATTACGGGTGGTTCGCCTCAATGGACGGTCTATTTATACAATCAAGGAGATGCTTTTGCGGCTGGTGGTGCTGGTTCGCTTACCTCTGTAACCGCCACTTTGGCAAATGGGGTTTCAACGGCACAATTTACAGGTATCACCACTCCTGGAACATTTACGGTTTATGGCGAAGATCCTACAGGATGTACCACCGAAGGAATCGACATCAATATTTATGCACCAATTGATTTTACATTGGATGAGCCAGAATGTATTTACAATACGGTTTCTTTTGATGGAAACATCAGTGGTGGAAATGACCCTGCTTTGTTTGGAAGTGGAGATTATACGGTCTCTCTATTGAATGGTGGAACAGTGGTTCAGTCTTACAATACCAATGGAACAAACCCTGCTGATTTTACAGGAGTGAATGCTGGTACGTATGAGGTGGTGGTCGAAGATGTGGCTGGTTGTAGCGATACGGCTTCGGTAGAAGTATATGATGCCATTTTGTTATTGTCTAATTTGCCGCCTTGTGTTTACGGAAGTTTGGACTTAACGGTTTCGGGTGGTCAAGCAGGTTTTATGGGCTACGATATTACCGATTATGTAATCGTTTCTTCGACCAATGGGGTGTTGGGCAATGTGGCTGCTGATGGAACTTTTTCGGCAACCAATTTGGCTTTTGGAACGCAAACCATTTCAGCTCAATACCAACACATCAATGCCAATGGGGTTGTAACGCCAACAACTTGTAGCGAGTCCATATCGGTGGTCATTGCTGAACCAATTGAATTGGATGTGGATGAAACGCTTTGTACTTTTAATGAAATCAACATCAATACCGTAACGGGTGGTTTTGACCCTACTGATTTTCCAAGTACGGGTTATACCATTGATTTGGTACAAGGAAACAGCATTTTACAAACCATCAATGTAACGGGCAATACGGTCAACAATGGTTTTGCTGGAGTCGCTGAAGGAACCTACGATGTTGTAACAACAGACGAAAACAATTGTACCGATACATTGACGGTCGAAATCTATGATCCAATCAGTATTACAAATACAACATCTGATTGTGATTACAATGAAATTACGCTTCAATTAGAGGGTGGACAACCGGGACATCCCGACCAAGATTTGACCAATTATTCGGTTGCTTCAAGCATAGATGGAAACTTGGGCAATGCCGATGCAACGGGCTTGGTCAATGCAACAAATTTAACCGCAGGAAACCACACGATTACAGTCAGCTACAACTACATTGATTTTTCTGGTAGTGAAACGGCAACGATTTGTAGTGAAACCATCAACATTGCTGTTATTGATCCCATTGAGTTGAATTTGGGTGAAACGGCATGTGTTTTTGAAACCATTGATTTTGATTCGATTACTGGTGGAAACGGAGGTCCTTATACGGTCGATTTATTAGACAATACAGCGATGGTCGTACAAAGTTTTACCACCAATGGAACAGCTATAGCAGATGTATTCACAGGTTTGACAGAAGGAACGTTTGATTTGCAAATTACCGATGCTGCTGGCTGTATTTTGGAAACAACAGCGGAAGTATATGATGAAATTGTAATTGCTGCCAATACAAATGATTGTGTCTATGGTGAGTTGCAATTGACGGTAACAGGGGGACAACCCAATCATCCGAATTATACGGCTTCTAACTATTCTGTTACTTCAAGTCTGGATGGAAATCTTGGAAACTTAGATGCCAGTGGAAATTTAACGGCGCAAAATCTTTCTCCAGGAACACACATCATTGCTGTTTTGTATAATTACATTGATACCGATGGAACGGTAACAGCTCAGGTCTGTTCTGAAAGTACTTCGGTTGACATCTTTGAGGATTTTGACATCACCTTAGACGATGATCCTTGTTTGTATAATGAAATCATTGTTACAGGAATTATAGGCGGAATTGATCCAAGCATTCAAGTGGGGGCGGAATACGATTTTGTTTTGACCTTAAACGGCGCAACCATTTCATCACAAACCACCAACTCAAATACACCTAATTTGTCTTTTGCTGGTTTGGCGGCTGGGAATTATGTATTAACGGTTACCGATGACGACAACTGTAGTGCTTCTGTAAACATTACGGTAAACGATGGAATCACCCTTACCGACAATTCAGCACAATGTGCGATGGGTAATTTGGATTTAAACATCAGTGGTGGACCAAGTGCGGCAAGTTTTACCATCTCTTCTTCTATTGACGGAAGTTTGGGAACAACGACGGCTGGTAATTTTACCCAAAACAATTTAACACCAGGTACACACACCATCACGGTGAGTTTTACCGACAATGGGCAAGCTTGTGATGAAACAATTGACATTGACATTACCAATGGAATTGCCATTACTTTGGACGACGACGAATGTAGTTTCGCAACGGTAAGTCTTACTTCAATAACTGGCGGCTTGGACCCATCGGCTTTTGCTGGAAACGATTACACCATTGAATTATTGGACGGTGCAACAGTGGTCGATATGGCAACTATTTCGACCAATTCAGCAATTGATGTATTTACCAATGTTCCTGCTGGAACCTACGATTTGAGTATTACCGATGCAGGAACTTGTACTTTGACTCAATCCATTACCATTTACGATGCCATCTCTGTGGTCAATGCAACAGCCGATTGTGATTATGCTTCGGTTGCTTTAAGCATTTCGGGTGGCGAGCCAGATTTTACCAATAATTTATCGGCTTATACGGTCGGTTCTTCTATTGATGGTGCTTTGGGCAATGCCGACAATACTGGAGCGTTTGCTGCAATCTTATCTGAAGGAACGCATACATTAACCATTGCGTACCCAACAGCTTCGGGCAATTGCTTTGAAGAATTGACGGTCGAAGTCTTTGCTGATATAGAAGTTTTGGTAGAAGAAAACTGTAATTTTGGAGAGGTGGTCGCTTCCGCTACAGGCGGTTATTCGGGTGCCAATTTTACTCCCATAAACGGAAACAGTGATTATACCTACAATTTGTATATGACTACTGCTCCACCAGTAAATACCACCATTATTGACGCTAATAATTCGGGCGTATTTACCAATGTGGCACCAGGCGATTATTTTGTCGAAGTCATAGATGGCAACCTCAATGTAACAACCGATTGTTCGGTCGTAGAAGGCTTTACCGTTTTACCAGGTGATCCTTTGGCTATAAATGCCGATACCAATTGTGGCATCATTGAGGCGATGGCAACAGGTGGAGGTGGTAGTTTTACCTACAGCATTTCACCCAATACCGACTTAGATGGCAACCCTATAGCAGACAATACAACAGGTATCTTTGAAAATCTAGCTGGAGGAACGTATACTGTTACAGCAACAGATGCAAACGACTGTCCGATTTCAGCAGACTATACCATTGCAACACCCATCATTATTCAAGGAACAGAGTTTCCTTGTTGGCAGGGAATTACGGTAACAGGTGGAACGGGTACGCTGACTTATGAAATATATACTGCCGACAGTACGACTTTGTTGGCAACCAATCAAACGGGCGTCTTTACTTCAACTTCGGGTCCATATTATTTAGTGGTTTACGACGATTTCAATTGTACGGCCGATGCCTTAATCACTTGTACGCCAGCTTTGGACTGTGATGAAATAAGTTCGACTGCACAAGGAAATTGTCAAGATCAATTTTCGTATGAAGTGGTGTATGTCTTAAACGGATTTGGTCCTTTTACCATAGAAACCAATCAGGGCGTTGTTGAGAACAGTGCTACTTCTGGTGTGTTCTTCTTTGGTCCTTATAACCAAAATGATCCTTTTACCATAACCATAACCAGTGAGTTGGATACCAATTGTGTGATTATTGAAACAGGAACCAAAGAGTGTTTTGATTGTGACTTGGTGGCTTCTGCGAATGAAACGTGTAGCGATTTTAACAACTATTCAGTCGATGTCATCATTGCGGGTAGTGGAACATTTACCGTGACCGATGGGGTCAATACCGTTACAGGTGTTTCGGCAAGTACGCAAACCTTTGGCCCTTTTGCCAGTGAAAGTGAATATGAAATTACCGTAACCAGTGAGGTTGATGCGGGCTGTTCTCAAGTTTTAATCGGAACAGAAGATTGCTATCCGTGTAATACGGCTTTGGCAACGACGCCTTCTTGTTTGGATGCTTTCTCTTATGAAATTGAGGTGCAGTTAACGGGACAAGGAACCTTTGAATTGACTGATGGAAACACCACCTTGACGGCTGTGGCTGCAGGTAGTTATACTTTTGGTCCTTTTGCCAATGATGAAACTTATACCATTACGGCAACCAGTGATGTAGAAACCGAATGTATAGAAACGACAGGTGGTTCTGAGAACTGCTTTGTATGTGATTTGAGTTTGAGTGAAACCCCTTCTTGTCTGGACTTAACGAGCTATGAATTGTCGGTTGTTCTATCGGGCAGTGGCACGTTTACCATAGACGATGGCACAACTGTTCAAACAGGTGTTGCTGCAGGTACGCTTACTTTTGGTCCTTACGACAGCGAAGCCACTTATACAATTGTTGCAACCAGCGAAGAGGATGCCACTTGTACCCAAACCATTACAGGCAGCAGCGACTGTTTTATGTGTGATGTAACGGCTACTGTGGTCACCAACTGTTTGGATTTAGAAACCTATGAAGCTGTTTTGACTTTGGGTGGAACAGGTACTTACTCTATCAACGATGGGACGGTATTGCAAACGGGTATTGCTGCTGGAAACATTACTTTTGGTCCGTATGACAACAATGAAGATTACAGTTTTATCATCATAAGTGAAGTAGAGTCGGATTGTGAAACGATGGCTACAGGAGTAGCGGATTGCTTCGATTGTGACTTGGTATTGACGACGGTTGAAAACTGTATTGACAACTTTACTTTTGAAGTTGAGGCGACCATTACGGGCAGTGGCGACTTTGTTTTGACAGATGGAACCACTTCTTCTACTGTTTCGGCAGGTTCTTATACCTTCGGTCCTTTTGACAACAATGAAGACTATACGCTTACAGCGACCAGTACAATTGAAGACGATTGCTTAGAATCTGTTACCAATACCACCGACTGTTTTGTTTGTGATTTGGCATTGAGTGCTGAAACGACTTGTATCGATGATTTAACGGGCTATACGGTTGAGGTTACCTTGGTTGGAACTGGTACTTATGAAGTAACAGACGGAACCACTACGCAAACAGGAGTGACAGCTGGAACCTATACTTTTGGTCCTTTTGACAATGAAACCAATTACAGTATTACTGCTACAAACGAAACGGTGACCACTTGTACTCAAACAACGGCGGGAACAGACGATTGCTACGATTGTGATTTGGTGGCTTCTGTCCAAACGCTTTGTAATGGTATAACAGGATATGAATTAGAATTTACCATCAGCGGAACAGGAACCTTTACCATTAGTAGCCCAGAAGGTGTTGGTCAAACAGGCGTAACGGCAGGAGTCATTACCATTGGTCCTTTTGACAACAATTCTAATTATGATTGGACGGTAACCAGTGAGGCAGACGAAACTTGTTTCCAGAATTTTACTGGAACAGAAGACTGTTTTGAATGTACGTTGACCGCTTCCGCTACACCAACTTGTATTGATTTAGAAACCTATTCTATTGAAGTAGAAATTACAGGAGATGGTACATATCTTTTGGACGATGGAACGACCCAACAAACGGGTATTGTTGCAGGTACTTATTCTTTTGGTCCTTATGACAATGATGAAAATTACAATTTTACCATAACAAGCGAATTGAACAATACTTGTAGTGAAACTTTGGGTGGAACCGAAAATTGCTTCGATTGTAATTTGATGGCTACTGCCGAAACTGCTTGTATTGATTTGGCAACTTATGAAGTCAATGTGACCATCTCAGGTGATGGAACCTATACCTTGACGGATGGGACAGATACACAAGCGGGCTTAACAGATGGAACCCATACTTTTGGTCCTTACGACAATGAAGCTTCTTATTCAATAGTCGTTACCAGCGACATCAATGACGATTGTTCTGAAACCTTAAATGGGGTAGAAGACTGTTATGAGTGTGAGCTAGAAGCAACGGGTACAACGACTTGTATCGACAGCGACAGCTTTGAGGTCGAGGTGGTTGTTACGGGCGAAGGAACCTTTACGCTTGATGATGGAACCAGTACATTGCCAAATCAATCGGCTGGAACGTTTGTATTTGGTCCTTATGACAATAATGAAACGTATAATATTGTCGTAACCAGTAACATTGAAGCTACTTGTACCGAAACGGTGAGTGGAACACAAGATTGCTTTATTTGTGATTTGACGGTTGGAACGGAAACGGAATGTATTGATGGGTCTTCTTACAATGTGGTCTTTACCATTTCGGGTTCAGATACCTACCGCATCACCGATGGATTTATTCTTTTGGCAAACAATGTGACTGCTGGAACAACAACCGTGGGTCCTTTCTTTAATGATGTTTCTTATGACTTCATTATTGAAAATTTAAGCAACGATGAATGTGTGGAAAATTTAACCCTTAGCGAAAATTGCTTTGAATGTGATTTGACGGTTGGGGTGGTTGAAGACTGTATCGACGATTTCTCTTATAATGTAACGGCTACCGTTGGCTCTTCATCGCCTTTTTCTATTTTTGAAAATGGTACTCAAGTCGCTTCCGCTCAAAATAGTGGAACCTATACTTATGGTCCTTATGCAACAGGAACAGCATACACACTTGAGTTTGTAGACGATGCAGACGATACTTGTAGTGAAACAGTTTCTGGATTAAAAGACGATTGCTTTGAATGTGATTTGTCATTGGCGGCAAGTACTTCTTGCTTGAACTTAAACGAATATGAAGTAACTGTTACCGTAACAGGAACGGGTTTGTTTGCCATCAATGATGGTACAACGACAACAAATAATCAAGCGGCTGGTACTTATACCTTTGGTCCTTACGACAACAATGTCAATTATCAAGTAACCGTAACCAGTGAAGAGGAAGCGGCTTGTGAGGAATCTATTGCTGGAACAGACGATTGTTTTGAATGTGATTTGTCTGCTTCCGCAGAAGTAACGTGTTTGGGTGATGAAACCTATGAAGTAGCGGTAACCATTGTTGGATCGGGAATCTATACAATCACTGATGGAACAACTCCTCAAACAGGCGTTGTGGCAGGAACCTATACCTTTGGTCCTTTTGACAATGAGGTTGATTATTCGGTTGTGGTGACCGATGAATCTATTGCGACTTGTACACAAACACTTGCTGGTGAAAGTGGATGCTTTACCTGTGATTTGACTTTGGCGGTAAATGAAACGTGCTTGAGTGGGGAACAATATGAAGTAACGGCAACGATTGCTGGAACGGGTACTTTTACGGTAATCGAAGGTGCAAACCCTCCTGTAAATGGTGTGACGGCTGGAAACTTTGTGGTGGGTACTTTTAACAACAACGATACGTATAGCATAACCGTAACCAGCGAAGACGATGGAGATTGTACGGAAACGGTCAGTGGAACACGTGATTGTTTTGAATGTAACTTATCTACTTCTTTCTCTATTCTTTGTCAGGGCTTCCAACAGTACACTGTATTTTTAAATATTATGGGTGATGCCGAATACGATGTCACCGACGGAAACCAAACCTTTACGGGTATTGACGATGGAACCATTGCTTTTGGTCCTTATCCAACAGGTACGCCTTTCTCTATTGATGTGGTCAGCTCTAGTGATTCAGATTGTGCAGAAACGGTTTCTGGTGTAGGCGATTGCTATGATTGTGACTTGTCTATTGCGGAAACAGTGGTTTGTGACGACGACAATGAAAACTATACGGTTGAGGTAACGTTCTCTGGTGATGGAACCTTCGAAATTACAGATGGCATCAACCCAGTATTGACCAATCAATCTTCTGGTACTTTTACTTTTGGTCCTTATGCTGCTTTTGACGACTATAATGTTACATTTACAAGTGAAATTGAAGCCGATTGTATTGCTTCTGTTTCTGGAACAGAAGATTGTTTTGATTGTGATTTATCGGTCTTTGCCGAAACCCTTTGTACCGATGATTTGTCGGGCTATACCGTAGAAGTTACCTTCACAGGAAGTCAAACTTATTCGCTTTCTGATGGTACAACCAATGTCAATAATGTATTGGCAGGAACCTATACTTTTGGTCCATACGACAATGAAACGAATTACAGCATCTCGGTCATCAGTGATTTAGAGGTTGATTGTAGTGAAACCCTATCGGGTACGTTCGATTGTTTCGATTGCGACTTATCCGCTTCCGCTACGACTACTTGTAACGATGCATTAACAGGCTTCGATTTAGAAGTGGTACTGGTTGGAACAGGTTTATATACCATTGACGATGGAACTACGGTTCAAACAGATGTTGCAGCAGGGACTTATAATTTTGGTCCTTACAACAACAATGAAACCTATAACATCAGCATCGTTAGTCAGGCTGATGAAACTTGTTTTGAAACGTTGTCGGGTACAGTTGATTGCTTCGATTGTGATTTATCGGTCAGCGCAACGCCTTTGTGTAGCGACGACTTAACAGGCTTCGATTTAGAAGTCGTATTGGCCGGGACAGGCTTATATACCATTGACGACGGAACCACAGTTCAAACAGATGCAGCAGCAGGGACTTATACTTTTGGTTCTTACAACAACAATGAAACCTATAACATCAGTATTGTCAGTCAGGCTGATGAAACTTGTTTAGAAAACATCGTAGGTACGTTTGATTGTTTCGATTGTGATCTATTTGTCAGTACTGAAGAAATCTGTGCAGACGACTTATTGTCTTATCAGGTTGCGGTAACCATTACGGGTGCTGGAACTTTTACCATAAATGATGGAACCACAATTACTACTGGACAAGCAGCAGGTGCTTATACTTTTGGTCCTTTTGACAATGGGGTGCCTTATAGTATTGTAGTGGTCAGTGAGTTGGACGAAAGCTGTACGCAAACCGTAGGCGGTGTCAACGATTGCTTCGAATGTGATTTAACCGCTTCCGCTACACCAGCATGTCTGGATTTAGAAACCTATGAGGTGGTTGTTAATGTGGGTGGAACGGGAACTTTCACCATAGATGATGGAACAACGACGACGACTGGACAAGTAGCAGGTTCTTATACGTTCGGTCCTTTTGACAACGATCAAGATTATGCCATTTCTATTGTTAGTGAAGAGGATGAAACGTGTAGTGAAAACTTCTTGGGAAGTGAAAATTGTTTTGAGTGTGATTTGGCAATTTCGTCTACGACCAATTGTGTAGATGCCTTTACTTTTGAAACAGTCTTAACCATTTCGGGTGATGGCACCTTTGATGTCTTGGATGCAGACGGTACAACATTGCTTGCCAATGTAACGGCTGGCACTTTTACCATAGAAACTTTAGACAATGATGAAACCTACAGCTATCAAGTTGTTAGCTTGATCAATGACGATTGTGAGGAAACCACTGGAGGCAGCGACAATTGCTTTGAATGTGACTTGGCTATTTCGACCAATACCGATTGTATTGATTTATTGACTTATGAAGTCACCTTGACCATTTCTGGAACAGGAACCTATAGCTTAGACAATGGAACAATGATTCAGACAGGCGTGGTGGCAGGTTCTTATACTTTTGGTCCTTTTGCCAATAATGAAGCATACTCTTTTGATGTAACCAGTGAGACCGATGCCGATTGTAACGAGTCTACCAGTGGAACACAAGATTGTTATGAGTGTGATTTGACGGCTTCTTCGGTGACCAACTGTATCGACTTAGATTCTTATGAAGTCAGTTTGACCATTGGTGGTCCAGGTACGTTTACGGCAACCGATGGAACGACCACACAGACAAACTTGATTGCTGGAACCTATACCTTCGGTCCGTATGACAGTGAAACGTCTTATGCCATTTTTATTAATAGTGAAATAGATGAGGAATGTGATGAAATGGTCGGAGGAACAGATGATTGCTTCGATTGTGATTTAACAACATCGGTTCAAACCAATTGCATAGATGAAAGTAGTTATGAAGTAGTGGTTACTTTTAGCGGAATAGGTACGTATGAGGTTACCGAAGGAACCACAACCAATGAAGAAACTGCTGGAACATTTACTTTTGGTCCTTACGAAAACAACGAACTTTACAACATAGACATTACCAGTACAACCGATCCGACTTGTACAGAGAACATCGCCGGTTCAAACGATTGTTTCGAATGTGATTTATCGGCTTCTATCATTACAGAATGTTTGGACAACAACACCTATGAGTTGAGTCTGTCTTTTACTGGAACAGGAACGTATTCGATTGCTTTGGGTGAAACGGTATTGACGGGACAAACGTCTGGAACCATTGACTTAGGCACTTTTACCGACATCAATTACAATGTGGTGATTACTTCTGAAATAAATGAGACGTGTACGCAAACTTTTGCAGGTGTTCAGGATTGTTCGGGTGAAATTTGTGATTTGACGACCAGTTTTGAGGTGTCTTGTTTGAATGACGATACTTTTGAAATTGCGTTGGAAATTACGGGTACAAGTACGTATGTCATTGCTGATGGAACCAATATATTGGCAACAGGTCAAACGACTGGTTCCTTAACACTTGGTCCATTTAACAATGGTGGTTATAATATCTCGGTAACCGATGAGGCAAATGCCGAATGCTTTAGCAACTTTAGTGGTTCTGAAGATTGTGAACCTCCTTTTGAGTGTCTTTTAGAAGCTTCTTTTGAAACCATCTGTACGGACTTAGAAAATTACGAAGTTGTGGTCACCTTTACGGGTGATGGTACCTATACCATAAACGATGGCATCAATGCTCCTTTAACGGATCGACCAGCGGGTACCTATACTTTTGGTCCATTTATTTCTCCAAGTGGCTTCTCTATCAATATCTTTAGTGAAATTGACGAAACTTGTACTACAACCATCAATGGCAGTGAAGATTGTTTTGAGTGTACACTCGAAGCTTCGGCAACGCCAAATTGTTTGAACATCAATGAGTATGAAGTTGCAGTAAGCATTTCTGGTGACGGTACTTATACCTTAACGGATGGCATCAATGCACCTTTGACTGGATTAATGGCAGGCAACATTGTAGTAGGACCTTATTTATCGGCGAGTGGCTATCAATTGGTCATTACCAGTGAGGTCGATGCTACGTGTACGCAAACGGTATCGGGTGCGGAAGACTGTTTTGAATGCGATTTAACAGTAGGAGCTGTTCCTGAGTGTGATGGCTTGGAGCAGTATTTTGTAGCGGTCACCATTGGTGGATCTGGGACCTTTACGATGTCTGATGGCATTTCAACCCAAACAGGATTGACAGCAGGAGGCTATACAGCTGGTCCCTATGTTTCTGAAAGTGGTTATCAAATTATAGTAACCAGTGAAATTGATGAAAGCTGTACCGAAACGGTATCGGGCGATCAAGATTGCTTTGACTGCGATTTAGAAGCTTTTACAGGAACAGAATGTATTGACCTCGATGGTTATGAGGTAACGGTCAATTTTACAGGAACAGGAACCTATACTTTAACCGATGGTACAACAACTTTAGTAGGTCAAACCAATGCGGCGAGTACTTGGGGACCTTATGGAAACAACGAAGTATACAATATTCAAGTAATTAGTGAAATAGATGAAACTTGTGTAGAAACCTTATCTGGTTCTGAAGATTGTTTTGATTGTGAGTTGTCTGCTTCATTTAACACCAATTGTACCAGCATTGAAGGATACAATTTAGAAATTGACATTAGTGGCAACGGAACCTATACCATTTTAAACAATGGGGCGATTGCTTTTGCAAATGTTTCTAGCAGTACACAAGTAATTACAGGATTGTTAAACGATGTCAATTATGCCATCGAAATCATTAGTGATGTTGATGCCGACTGTTCTCAGAGTTTTACCGTAAACGAAAATTGTTTTGTATGTGATTTGACTTTGACAACAACTCCTGAATGCTTGGGCGACGATGATTATCAATTGTTGCTTGCCTTAAATGGAAGTGGCAGTTTTACCATAGATTATGGTATTGGAACATTAACGGGACAAACGAATGGCAACATTGTAGTCGGACCAATTCCAAATGGAGACTATACGCTTATTGTAACCAGTGAGCAAGATCCTACTTGTCAGCAAACGGTCAGTGGTACCACCGATTGTACGGAACCTTTTATTTGTAACCTCAATGCCAGTGTGGTCAATATAGATTGCTTGGACGAAGATGCTTATGAGTTGGAAATTCAATTGAATGGAACAGGAGGCTATAGTATTTCTGCTGTGGGTCTTCCGACCTTAACCAATCAAATTGCTGGAACCATTACTTATGGACCATTTACCAATGGCAATTATAGTGTAAACATTATCAGTCAAAACGACGAAGATTGTACCATTGATTTAGCAGGTAATTGGGATTGTACCATTGTTACGCCTTGTGATATTTCTGCAAATGTTACGCCTGTTTGTCTGGTACCCGAAGTGAGTATGCAACTGATTGTTGATTTGGTCGGAACAGGAACCTTTAGTATTGACGATGGTGTGAATCCTATTTTAACAGGACAAGTTGCAGGTCAAATTGCACTACAACCGATTGATGTTGGTGCCTACGAAGTAATCATTACCAGCGAAACAGCAGACGACTGCAGTACGACCATTTCTGGCTCCGAAGATTGTCCAGATGAAGAACCTCCAGTCTGTAACTTCTTAGCAACTTTAGAGCAGGATTGTAACAACCAAAACAACTATGATTTGATTGTTACTATTTCTAGTGAAACGGTAGGAGGTATGTATGATATCTTATTTGATGGCATTACTTTGGGTAATGATGTTTCACAAGGAACGACAACTATTGGACCGATACCAAATGGTGATTATGAAATTCAAATCATTGATATTTTTGACAATGGTTGTACACAAACATACACTGGTTTCTACGAATGTGTCGATCCCAATATTTGCGATATAGAAATCAACTTGACCCCTAATTGTATCAATGGCAACAGCTATGAATTAATCCTAGAATTAGAGGGTTCAAGCGATTATCAAATTTCTGACAACAATGGTACGTTCCTCTTCAATGAACAGGCTGGTACATATGTTTTGGGTCCATACCCAGACAATTTTGACTATTTAATAACGGTAGAAGATTTGGGTGGCTTGTTCTGTTTCCAAAACAGATCGGGTAGTTTTTCTTGTTCGGCACAAACGTGTCAGATAGATGCAACGATTTTCCCTATTTGTCAACCAAGTGGACAAATTATTTTTGATGTAGTCATTAATGAGGCAGGTTCTTTCGGTATAAATGATGGGGTGAATACGCCACTTAGCGGATTAACGCAGGGAACAACTTATGCTGTTGGTCCTGTTCCTGATGGCAATTATACATTGACTTTGATTAATGAAGATTTTGGAGATTGCTTCCAATCTTATACGGGTATTTACGAATGTTTGACCAGTGGTGAAAACTGTGATTTGTCGGTCAGTTACGAACCAATATGTACACCTGATGCAACCGAAGACTATGTGATAGAATTGGTTATAGAAGGAACCAGCACCTATACCGTACAAGCGCAAAATGGTCCTGGTGGAGGCGGAAATGAAATAAATGGTGTAACAGCGGGTACTATTTTATTCGATGGACCATTTGACAATGGATTCTTTAACCTCATTATTTTTGATGAAGTCAACGACAATTGTGAACAGGACATCAATGGTACCTTTGGCTGTAATTTAGATACGTGTAATTTCACGGTATTCGGAACGCCTTACTGTGTGGGAGCGAACTTCTTTATTGATTTAGAAATTATGGGAGATGGTTTATACGATGTTTTCGATGAACCCGATTTTCCTGGACCTGGTGGACCTGATCCTATTTTCGAAGATTTAGAAGAAGGACTTCAAACGCTTGGTCCTTTGCCATCAGGTGATTACTTTATTGAAATTGTCAATACATTGGTAGATCAAAACAATGGCAATTTGAGTTGTACACAAACCATAGAAGGGATTTTTGAGTGTTCAGAACCACCTACTTGTTTGTTGTCTGCCTCTATTGAACCAGATTGTACCAATGCTGAACCAGGCTTCTCTGATTTCTTAATAACAGTATCGGGCGCCACAGCCTATGACGTTCAAGTAGGTGGAGTGACCGTCATTACTGGCGCAACAGGTCCAGAACTGATTAGTGTAGAGAGTGGGTTTTATAATATTGAAATACAGGATGCCAACAACATTGGTTGCTCTCAACAATTTACAGGTAATTATGCTTGTGAAACAGTGATTCTAGAATGTGATTTGGTGACCAACTTCGATGTCTATTGTAATGATGTAAACGACAACGAATACTTTGTCGATATAGAAATAATAGGCAGTGGTAATCTCTATGTGATTGACTTTCCAGGAGGACAGGAAGTCCAACCTCCAGGAACTTATACTTTTGGTCCGTTCCCTGAAACTATTGGTGGCGGTGGTAATTTTGATAACTTTGCCATAACTGGTGAAGTGCCTGGCTGTGAAGATTTCTATTGGGTCAACCATGCTTGTGATTGTGATATGGTAGTGGATTATGAATTAGAATGTCAGGACAATGGCTCTGGCTTATTCGATGTCATTATTACCGTTTCTGGAACAAGTACCTATACGATTGTCGAGTGGTCGTTCCAAGGAGGCGGTCCTTTCGCTTTTGAAAATGTACCTGCTGGAACGTATACGGTTCCTGGTCCTTTCTTAGGAACTTCTTTTACCGATTGGGACATTATTGTAGAGGATGAGGTCAACGGTTGTTCTAAAAATATTTGGGGTAACTTCTTCTGTGATTCTATTGTAGTAGGTTGTAATTTATTTGCTTCTGTTGAGGTCATTTGTAACCCTACTAGTGGTGCTTATGAATTAGAAGTGGATTTACAAGGCAGTAGTGAGTACAGTATCATTGATTTCACAAACAATATTTTCTTAAATGATCAGACTGCAGGAATCATTACTATAGGACCACTATCTAGTGATTCATACCAATTAGACATCAATGATGAAGTTGATGGAAGTTGTTTCCAACAAGTTTCTGGTAATCCCGATTGTGGTGTAGAAACACCTCCTTGTGACTTGAACTTGGTGGCACAACCTATATGTAACCCTGATAGCATTACGTTCAATATGGTCTTTACCTTAGAAGCTGGAACGACTTATTCCATTGAAAGTGGATTTGGAGTACCTGCTACAGGAATTCCACCTGGAGAATTCATATTAGAAAACATTCCAGAAGGCTTCTATTTTATTACCATTACCGATGAAGGCAACCCTGATTGTCAGCAAACACTAAATGGTAATTATACTTGTGGTACGCCTTTCCTTTGTGATTTGGCAATTGACTACGATCTGAATTGTATCAGTGACGATGAGTTTGAGATAACGGTAACCATTAGTGGAACAGGTAACTTTGATGTTCAGAGTGACTTTGGTATTTTGGATGACGATGTACCAGCAGGAACTTATACCTATGGTCCTTTTGCGGGTGATGGTTCTTTTGTGAGTATTTTTATCAGCAGCTCTAGTGATTTTAATTGCAGTGAATCCATCTTTGCAACCAGAGATTGTGCCAGTGATTGTGACTTAGACGTAGAGTTTGAAAAAGAATGCAGCGATGATGGAAGTGAACTGTTTATCAATGTAACCATTACAGGATCAGGTTTATATAACATAAGCGATTTTGGTTTTAATAATTTTACGGAAGTTCCTGCAGGCACTTATCAAATGGGTCCTTATTTTGATATCTATCAAATTCAGGTAGAAGATAATATGAACCCAACAGGTTGTCAGTTCAGTACTTTTGGACAGTTTGATTGTACGCCAAATCCGCCTTGTGATTTGTTTGTAACAGTTGATGAGCAATGTAATCCGAATGGCTCTTATTTCTTAGAATTGACCGTACAAGGTTCAGGCGTATATACCATACAGCCACAGAACTTCACTGATCCACCAATAACGGGGGTGGTTGCAGGTATTGATACTTTGGGTCCTTATACAGATAATGATTATAACTTCTTTATTTCTACCGATGGTGATTTCAATTGCTTTGTCAATATCAATGGAAGTGTTCAATGTGAAAGTACGGGCGGTGGCTGTAACCTATTTGCCAATGCCACTCCTTTCTGTAATACAGACAACGAGGCTTTTGTTGAATTGAACATTACGGGCAACAGTCAATATTCTGTATTTATTGGAAACGGTGCCAATGCCGAGTTAACAGGCGTTTCTGCTGGAACCTATGAAGTCGGTCCTATCAATGGAGGCTTTGGTCCTGGCAACAACAACGACATCAATATTGTAGATGATTTGATTGCCAATTGTGAACAAACCATTGATGTAGGCGACTTCGAATGTCAACCTCCTTTCAGTTGTGGTTTAACGGCTTCTATTAATCCTGAATGTATTCCAGGTACGAACTCCTTTAATTTGGTTATTGAATTAAATGGTTCGGGAACATACCAAATCCAGAACGACAATTATGGTCCTGGTGGAGGCGGTCCTGGTCCTGGAAATCCAGACTTGGTCTTTACAGCGCAAACGGCAGGAACGATTGTCTTTGGTCCGTTGACTGGTATCGGTTACGAAGTGGCAATCATCAGCGAACAGGATCCGTTGTGTTTCTTTAATGTAGAAAACGACGATTATGCGTGTAGTGAAGGGGCCAGTATTGCCTGTGATTTTGGCGTAGAAATTCTGGATTTTGGTTGTAACAACAGTGCCACTGCTTTTGAATTGGAATTACAAGTCGTTACGGCTGATCCAAATGATGGAACGTATAGCTTGGTGGTAGATGGTACCACTCAATTGACAGGTATTCTTCCTGGTCAATCTTTTACCACACTTCCTATTTTAAGTGGTACTGAATTAGACATTCAAATTGTGAATGAAACGGTTCCCAATTGCTTTAGAAATGTAGGTGGTTTTATTGATTGTAATAACTTAGAAGGCTGTTCTTTTGCTCTATTAGACAATCCTGTTTGTCAATCTTTTGATGAATATGCGGTTGAGTTTGAATTGTTGGCACTCGATGGAAACTTCTCAGCAACCGATGGCAACCAAACCTTAACGGGCTTGAGCGCAGGTGATTTGATTGTCTTTGGTCCTTACGGAAACGACGAGAACTACACGGTTACCTTTAACAGTGAAGAAGATGCTATGTGTAGTGCTTCCGTAACGGGTGTGCAAAACTGTGTTCCAGATATTTGTAACCTTTTTGCCAATGTTACAGTGGATTGTATTGATGAAACGGAGTACAATTTGGTTATTGATCTGGTCGGTGACGGATTCTTTACCGTATCCGATGGTATTTCTAGTGGATTGGGTACTGGTTTTATCGTTAATTATACGACCAATGCCAATGCCAGTGCGGAGGCAGGTTATGTTGTAACCGATAATACTGGAAATACGGTGTTTGAGATAATTCCTGGAACTTTAGACGATAACGTATCGTATTCTGACACCATCACTGGTCTTGATCCAACCAACAATTATGACATTACTTTCCTCAATACGTTTGGTCAGGGTGATTTTGATGCGTATGAAATTCTTGATCTAGCAACAGGGGCAATCATTCAATCAGGTTTGTGGATTACCCCAGAAGAAGAGTTGCTTGTCAATATGGGCAACCCAACAGAAAGTACAGAAGCGACCTTGACGTATACTGGTCAAGAAGAAGGGCAAATCGTTTTTGGTCCTTTGACGGATGAGTTCTATGAAATTTTTATTCAAAGTGAAACCGACCCCAACTGTTTTATTATTATAGAAGGAACAGCGACTTGTCAAGAGGGTACGGGTTGTAACTTAAATTCTTCGATGAATCTTGTCTGTTTTGACAATGAGTTGTTCTCTATGGTCATTGAAATTCAGGGTGGCGGTTTGTTTAATATTACCCA
>ENA-ORXT01001852-ORXT01001852.1-marine-metagenome-genome-assembly--contig:-NODE-1852-length-26973-cov-23.976465_pt1 | contig 26973 bp, 23 predicted proteins | sample MGYA00237868_ERZ511482 | MGnify/ENA metagenome assembly ERZ511482
GACGCAATCCGGTTTCAAGGAATCCGTGACGTGGGTGCCGATCTTCGATAGAAGTACGTCATGGTCACTGTCACGACTCGTTCAGACCTCGTCAACACCGCCCCGGCATCGTGGTGGCAGATCCCTGAACTGTTCGAGCTGAATCGCCTCCCGTCACGTTCGCCGCTGCCGACTGCAACAAAATGGACGAGGTCGCTCGACGGCGCCTGGGACTTCCAGCTCGTCCCATCACCCGACTCCGTTCCGGACGACTGGACGACGGACTCCCCGGCCGGGACGTGGCGCGAGATCCAGGTACCTGGCTGTTGGACCCGCCAGGACACCGGCGACCTACCGCATTACACGAACGTCATCATGCCCTGGGATCTCGAGGCACCTGAGCTCCCCGCCGACAATGCAACCGGACTGCACCGCACCACCTTCGAGCTCCCGGCCGCATGGCGGAAACGCCACACCATTCTCACCCTCGGTGGCTTCGAGTCGGGTGCGGCCGTCTGGTGCAACGGCCACTTCGTCGGGCTGGGCAAGGACTCGCGCCTGGCCAGCGAATTCGACCTCAGCGACCAACTCCGCGACGGCATCAACGTTCTGGCCGTGATGGTGGTCAAGTACACCGACGCGACTTGGGTCGAGGATCAGGACCACTGGTGGCATGCCGGACTCCATCGAAGCGTGTCGTTGCGGTCGGCGGCGCGCGTGCACATCAGCGACATCGCCGCAACTGCCGACTTCGACCCCACCACCGGCGCCGGCGAACTCGCTGTCACGGTCGATGTCGGCGGCGACACGCGGACCCGTCCGGGTTGGACCACCTCGGTCAACGTGTCGAAGCCGACCGGGGCGAAGGCGCACCGTGCTCCGATCGTCGCGAACGTCTCGACGCCGATCTACGGTGACCCACTCACGATGTTCATCGAGGCCTACGGGCGCACGGGCATCACGGCGACCACGACACTGTCGCTCGACGACGTGCAGCCGTGGTCGGCTGAAGTGCCCGACCTGTACCGAGTCGACGTCGAGCTCATCGACCCGCATGGACGCGTCGTCGACTCGACCCACGTCGCTGTCGGCTTCCGACGCGTCGAGCTCGGTCGACGCTCGTTGCTGATCAACGGTCAGCCCGTGCTGATCAACGGTGTCAACCGACACGACCACCACCACATCACCGGCAAGACGTTGGCACTCGACGACCTTCGAGCGGACCTCGTCACGATGAAGCAATTCAACATCAACGCAGTCCGGTGCGCCCACTACCCGAACGATCCAAGGTTGCTTGATCTCTGCGACGAATTGGGCCTGTATGTCATCGACGAAGCCAACGTCGAGACGCATGCTCGGCTTGCATCGATCTGTCGAGACATCCGATATCAGCCGTCGATGATGTCGCGTGTGCAGCGCATGGTCCAACGGGATCGGAACCACCCGTCGGTCATCGGCTGGTCGCTCGGCAACGAGTCAGGGCACGGCGCATGGCACGACGCTGCGGCAGCCTGGACCCGTGTGGTCGACCCGACTCGCATCGTCCAGTACGAAGGCGCGATCCAGCCACGCTTTTCTCCCAATCAGGTAGCGGGTTCAGCCGAGCTGATGCATCAGACTCCGAGCCGCTCCGAACGATTGGTGACCGATGTCGTGTGCCCGATGTACCGCCGTATCGAGGACCTCGTGGCCTGGGCGGAGTGGGCCGAGGCGACAGACGGGGACGATCGCCCGCTGATCCTGTGCGAGTACTCGCACGCCATGGGCAACAGCAACGGCTCGCTCGCCGACTACTGGGAGGCGTTCGAGACACACGACGCGCTGCAAGGCGGGTTCGTGTGGGATTGGCGCGATCAGGGTCTTGCCGAAACCGACGCCGATGGCAACTTCTTCTGGGCATACGGCGGGCACTTCGGTGACGAGCCGAACGACGCCAACTTTTGTGTCAACGGTGTCGTCGGCCCCGACGGTACGCCCCATCCAGCGCTCACCGAACTCGCTTGGTGCAACCGGCCGGTTCGCGCCACACCGGCCTCGGGCCGCAAGGTCGAACTTGCCAACCACCGCTGGTTCACCGACCTGTCAGACCTCAGGTGCACATGGGAGGTAAGCGTCGACGGCGCCGTCGTCGAACGTGGGGAACTCGCACTCCCTCACATCGCTCCCCGCGAGTCCGCAACCGTCACGGTCCCGCGAGCATCGCGACGACTGACGGGAGGCGAGGCGTTCCTCACCCTCACCTTCGCTCTGCGATCCGGAACCTCATGGGCACCACGTGGCCACGTCGTGTCGATCGAGCAAGTCGAGCTTGCGGTCACATCGCCGACGGGCGTGACGTCTCGCCCGACCAACGTCGCCGAGCGTCCGGGATCTGCCACGATCGACGATGACCAAGTCACATGCGGTGATCTCACGGTGGATGTGGGTCGGGATGCGGCGACGATCGTCGGCATCCAACGGCACGGCCGACCCATTCTCACCCGACCGATCGAAGCGTCACTATGGCGGGCACCCACCGACAACGACGGCGTCACCCAGGGCTGGCGATCCGAGGTGGCCGGCGTACGACTCGATTGGCTCCGCTGGGGCTTGGATGCGTTGACGATCGAGCCGGTCGCGACCAAGATCCGTCGCCGGTCTGGGGCGGTCGAGATCGTGATCGACCGTCGGCTCGTCGGCGCCGACGATCTTGCGGCCACACACCGCACCGTCGCGACGTGTCGCGCCGGGCGCGGCATCGTGTTCGCCGAGACGATCCAGGTGCCTACCGAATGGAACGACCTCCCGCGGGTGGGCATCACGTTCGGCGTAGACGCTCGCTTCGATGCACTTCGGTGGTTCGGCCCCGGCCCGCTCGAGACCTACGCCGATCGTCGCAGCAGCGCCACAGTCGCGGAGTGGTCGACGAGTGTCGACGATCAATACCACCCCTACGTCGTGCCACAAGAGCACGGTCATCACGTCGACGCTCGATGGTTCGACTTGAGCAACGGCCGTGATCGCGTGACGTTCGAAGCGGACCCGCTGTTCGATTTCTCGGTTCGGCCGCACACCGACGAAGCGTTGGGCGATGCCACGACGCTCGCTGATCTCTCTCGGGCCGGTGATGTAGACGTCCACATCGATGCTGCGATGCGCGGGCTCGGCACTGCCTCGTGCGGACCGGACACGTTGGATTCGTATCGAGTCGGCCCTGGTCGGCACCGCCTCACCTGGCGGCTCAGCTGACGGGTGCGAGCACCGTTGCAGAGGTCACCATTCGGCGAAGCTGCCGTCACTGTGACGCCAGTGCGCAGGTGACCAGGTGTGGCCCATCTTCACCGCCTCGCGCATCACGTGTTCGTCGATCTCGATGCCCAGACCCGGACCGGTCAGCCGTTCGATGTGGCCGTCGACCAGATCGAACACCGAGGTGTCGACCAGATAGTCGAGGAGGTCATACCCCTCGTTGTAGTGGATGCCGAGGCTTTGCTCTTGGATCAGGAAGTTGGGTGACGCGAAGTCGACCTGCAGGCACGCTGCGAGCGCTATCGGCCCGAGTGGACAATGCGGTGCGATGGCGACGCCGGACGTCTCGGCCTGCGCTGCAATGCGACGCATCTCGGAGATGCCTCCACAGTGCGACACATCGGGTTGCACCACTGCGATGCCGGTGGGAATCAAATGCTGAAAGTCCCACCGGGAGTATGCACGCTCTCCCGTGGCGATCGGGATCGTGGTGCTCGACGTGATGTCGGGCAACCGTTCGACGGCCAGTTCGGGCACGACGGGCTCCTCGACGAACATCGGAAGCAGCGGCTCGAGGAGCGGTAGGACGCGGCGCGCCATCGCTGGTGAGAATCGGCCGTGGAAGTCGAGGGCAAAGTCGCGCCCTGGCCCCATGACATCACGAACCAGATGTGCCTGCTCGATCACGGCGGTCACCGCATCGGCGGTGTCGATCGCCGCCAACTGTGCCGAGGCGTTCATCTTCACGCAGGTCAGACCCTGTTCGAGACGTGCGTGAGCCGATGCTGCGACATCGTCGGGCCGATCACCTGCGAGCCAGCCGTACATACGGACTCGGTCCCGGACTGCGCCGCCCAGCAGTTCGTGGACGGGCACGCCGAAGCGCTTCCCGGCTACGTCCCACAGTGCCTGATCGATGCCAGCGACGGCGCTGGACAGAACGGGCCCACCGCGATAGAAGCTGCTGCGCGTGGCGTGTTGCCAGATGTCTTCGATACGTCGAGCGTCGCGCCCGATCAGTTGGGGGACGAGTTCATCGACCGCAGCGCAGACTGCAGCGGGTCGTCCTTCGACAATCGGTTCGCCCCACCCGACCAGACCGTCGTCGGTTTCCATGCGAAGGAACACCCATCGCGGCGGCACCAGGAACGTCTCGACGCGGGCGATGCGCGACACCTCCACCGTCAGCCGACACCCCGCAGTTCGAGCTCCTCGGAGAAGTGACAGGCGGCGAAGTGGCCCGGCTTCACTTCTCGCCACTCGGGGGTCTCGACAGCGCACTTCGGCTGTGCGTACGGGCAGCGCGGGTGAAACGAACACCCTGGAGGCGGATCCGCCGGGTTGGGAACTTCGCCAGACAAGATGATGCGGTCTCGCTTGGCATCGAGATCAGTGGTGGGCACTGCGGACAGCAGCGCTTCTGTGTACGGGTGCTGCGGTGTCGTGAACAGGTCGATGGTGCTGGCGGTTTCGACCATCTTGCCGACGTACATCACGCCGACGCGGTCTGACACGTGCTCGACCACGGACAGGTCGTGCGACACGAACAGGTAGGCCACGTCGAACTCGGCCTGCAGCTCCCTCAGCAGATTCAGAATCTGCGCCTGCACCGACACGTCCAACGCCGACACCGCCTCGTCGCAGACGATGAGCTTCGGATTGGCGGCAAGCGAGCGGGCAATCCCGATGCGCTGACGCTGACCTCCGGAGAATGCATGCGGATAGCGGTTCATGTGCCGGGTTTCGAGTCCGACGACGTCGAGTAACTCGCTCACCCGATCGGTCACGTCGGAACCCTTCGCCACACCGTTGCACCGAATCGGCTCGGCCACGATGTCCAGCACGGTCATTCGTGGATCCAAGGATTGGAACGGATCCTGAAAGATCATGTGCATGTGCTGGCGAACCGATGACAGTTCCTTCTGCGACATCGCCGCCAGGTCGACAGTACGATCCGGGAGCCGAAGCAGCGTGCGGCCTTCTGTCGGGTCGAGCGCACGGATGATGCACCGACCGAGAGTGGTCTTGCCACAACCCGACTCGCCGACCAACCCGAATGTCTCGCCCGCGCCAATCTCGAACGACACGTCGTCGACAGCACGAACGTTGCCGACGGTTCGCTTCAGAAAGCCCTTCTCGATCGGAAAGTACTTCTTGAGATTCTGGACTTGCAGCAACGGCTGAGCGTCGTCGCTGGCCTCGATGTCTGTCTGAGCGTTGGTGTCAAGCATGTGCATCCTCCGGTGAGATGTCGGCTGAATCGGTTGCGTCACTGTGCAGGAAACACCGCACTGAGTGTGTCGTCGTCATCGCTTCGAGCGCCGGAATCGCTGTGTTGCACCGACCCTCGATCGCCTCGCGACATCGCGAGTGGAACCCGCACTGCGGCGTCATGCCGATCGGTACGGGAACGTTGCCCTCGATGGTTTCGAGACGTTCGATGCCCAGTGCTTTGGAACCCAGCCGCGGAATCGACTCCATGAGCCGACGGGTGTAGGGATGCTTCGGGTCGGTGAACAACTCGCGTGCGGTGGCTGTTTCGACAATACGTCCCAGGTACATCACGTTGACGGTGTCGCACACCTCGGCCACCACACCGAGGTCGTGGGTGATATAGACGATGGCCATACCGAACTCCTCTTGTAACGCCGACATCAGATCGAGAATCTGCGCCTGCACGGTGACGTCGAGTGCGGTGGTCGGCTCGTCGGCGATCAATACCGACGGTTCGGCCACCAACGCCATAGCGATCATCGCCCGCTGACGCATTCCGCCCGACAGTTGATGCGGATACTCGTCGTACCGTTGTTCCGGATTCGAGATGTTGACACGCTTGAGCATCGCGATCGAGCGTTCCTTGGCCTCGGCCTTGTCGGAGGTGGCATGCAGCAGCGCCATCTCGGAAATCTGGTTACCGATGGTGTGAACTGGCGACAAGCTGGTCATCGGTTCCTGGAAGACCATGGCAATCTCACCGCCGCGAATTTTTCTCATCTCGCTTCCCGCAGGATCCAGTGCCGCCACGTCGACTGTCGTGCCATCGTCACCGTGCAAGAGGATCTGTCCGCTTTCGATCCGACCCGGTGCGAGCAACTGCATGATCGAGCGAGCGGTGACGCTCTTGCCACTTCCGGACTCGCCGATGAGGCCGACCGTACTGTTGCTCGCGACGGACACGTCGACACCGTCGACAGCTTTGAGCGTGCCTTCGTCGAGCTGAAAATAGGTCTTCAAGCCGATGATCTCGAGTGAGCTCACTGGATGTTCGCTTTCAGCGCGGCCTTCGCACCTTCGAGGTCCTTGGCTTTGATGGCGTCGAGTATGCGGAGGTGCTCGGCGTAGCTCTCCATCAGGTCACCGTGGCGTCCGTAGTGGATGAGCATGCGATGTGCGATGGGTCGCCAGAGCGAGGCAACCCCCTCTTCGTCGTGACTCGCGAGAATTGCTGCGTGGAAGTTCAGATCCTGCTCGACCATCGCCGCTGTGTCGCCCGCCTTGCATGCCGCTAGGAGCCGGTCGAGGATCTGCTGGAACGACCCGATGTCGTCGTCGGTGAACTTGTCGAACGCTGCCGCGAGGGCGAACTCCTCGATCGTGAACCGCAGTTCGGCCATCAGCGGCCTGACCGACTCGCTGGGACGTTCGCCGACCGTGACCCCCTTGTTCGGTGTCGCGACGAGTAGCCCCTCCTGGGTCAGCATGCGAAACGCTTCGCGTACCGGCCCTCGGCTGACTCCGAACGAAGATGCCACAGCGGTTTCGGCGAGCGACTCGCCCGCCGGGAGCCCGCCGGCAAGGATCTGGCGACGCAGTTGGCTCGCCAGTTGCTCGGGGATGTTGCGGAAAATGGTGTTGGTCATGATTCCTGCCCAGGATTACTTGTAAGGATCGGCGGCGTCGCGGAGGCCGTCGCCGACGAAGTTGAAGCACAGTACGGTCAAGACGATCGGAAGAACGGGGATGAAGAGCCACGGGGTCTGTGCGATGGCGTTCACGGTCTGGGCATCTTGGAGAAGCACACCCCAACTGATGGCGGGTGAACGGATGCCGATGCCGAGGAAGCTCAGCGCCGTTTCACCAAGGATCATGCCGGGAACCGCCAGAGTGAGCGACACGATCAAGTAGCTGGTGAATGATGGCAGGAGGTGGCGCGTGATGATCTTGAAGTGGCTCATGCCGGAGATGCGCGCAGCCATCACGTAGTCAGCCTCGCGGACTTCGAGCAGCTTTCCGCGTACGGCTCTGGCCAAGGTGGTCCATCCGACCATGGCGAGCACGAGCGTGATCGCGAAGTACACCTGCGTGGTCGACCAACTCGATGGCAGTGCGGCAGCCAGCGCGATCCACAGGGGAATGGTCGGTATCGAGATGATGAACTCGATGATGCGCTGGATCACCACATCGACGGCGCCACCGAAGTAGCCAGAGATTCCACCGATGATCAGGCCGAGGACGAAGCTGGCAATGACGCCGACGAATCCGATCGAGAGCGAGATTCGACCGGCGTGCAGCATCCGCGACCACAGGTCGCGTCCGAACTGATCGGTTCCGATCGGCGAGAAGTTGACGCCGTCTTCGACGCCGACCAGGTGCCAATCGGTTTCGAAGAGGCCGAGCACCGAGTACGAGTCGCCTCGTGAGAACAACTCGAGCGAAAACTTCTCGGATGTGTCCTCGACGTAGTTGCGTTCCAAGGTGTCGAGATCGAGCGTCGACTCCATCCGGTACACGAACGGCACGATGCTGAAGTCGCCATCGGCGTCGATGAAGTGAATCCGTTGCGGCGGCTGCTGGGCGATCTCGGCATTGCGAGCCTGTGGATCGGCCAACGAAAAGAACGGTGCGAAGATCGACACGAAGTAGATCAAGGCCAGTAGGGCCGCTGAGAAGATCGCCAGCTTGTGTTTGCGAAATCGTCGCCACACCAGCTTCCACTGCGATGCGGAGTAGTAGTCGTCGTCGAACACCTGTGGTTCCCGCTTGCGACGCCACCACCGTTGCTTTGGCTGGGGCATCAACGGCGTGTCGTCGTCGGCCAGTGCTTCGATCGCCATTTGGTCGGTCATGACAGACCTCGTTCCATCCGAATACGGGGGTCGACAGCAACCAGCAAGATGTCCGACAGCGTGGTGCCGATCACCGTGAGGGCGCTGATGAACAAAAGGAAGCCCGCCGAGAGGTACGTGTCCTGAGCGAGCAGCGAGCGGAACAACATCGGCCCCGAGGTGGGGAGGCCCAACACGATCGCCACGATGGTTTCGCCCGAGATGAGGGCGGGAAGCAACCATGCGAGGTTGCTCAGGATGGGGTTCAACGACACCCGGACCGGATACTTGTACAGCAGCCGGCGCTCGCTGAGCCCTTTGCTGCGGGCGGTCACGACGTATTGCTTGTTGAGTTCGTCGAGCAAACTGCCGCGCATCACTCGGATGATGCCTGCAGCTCCGCCGGTGGCCAACACCAGCACCGGTACCGGTAGATGGAGCATCAAGTCCCCGAACTTGGCCAGGCTGAACGGCGCATCGGCGTACTCGGGCGAATACAGGCCGGTGAGGTTGACCCCGAACCATTTGAATCCCACATACAGCGCAACGAGTGCGATCATGAAGTTCGGCACGGCGAGTCCGATGAAACCAAAGAACGTTGCGGCGTAGTCACCCTTGGAGTACTGGTGGGTTGCCGAGTACACGGCGACCGGGATGGCGATGAGGTACGAGACGATTGCAGCGAGGACTGTGATCAGCAGGGTCATGCCGAGCCGACCGAAGATCAGTTCCGACACGGGTCGCTGCCAGTCGAACGAGAATCCGAGGTTGCCCTGGAGCACCTGCCCGAGCCATTTGAAGTACTGGACGAGCAGCGGATCGTCCAGGCCGTACTGCTGACGCAACTGCTCGACGATGCCCGCCATGTCGCCAGGATTGCCCTGTTGTTCGACGCGAGCGATGATCGTCGAGAGATAGTCGCCTGGTGGTAGCTGGATGACGATGAACGTCACGATCGATGCGAGCCACAGCAGAAAGACCATGTAGGTGAGTCGCATGACGAGGTATCTGGCCACGTCTTTTCCCCCTCTTTCTTCGGACGGTTGTTCACGAAACGGCCCCCGCCGTTTCGCAGACCCCATCATGGACCTTTCGACCGTCGATTGTCAACTGTAAGATTGTCGACACTTGACTGTCAACGTGCGGAGGTCTATGGTGATGGGAGTAGCGACACCTGCTGCATCGGGAAGGGGTCCCGACCTCGGGGCCTCGACACGACCATCACGACATCACGGCGCGGGGGAACCGACGTCGAAAGGGGAGATCATGGGAATCAAACGAGGCCGGGGGGCGCCGCTACTGGCGCTGGCTCTGATCGTCGGAGCTTGCGGAGGCGGAGGCGGCGACGACACCGCTGAAACCGGGGACGGCGCGCCAGCCACGGACGTCGACGACACAGCAGAGTCCACACCAGCGGAAAATTCATCCGCCGCCGACGGCGCTACCGCCGAGGGCGTCTACCCGCAGCAATTCGCCACAACGGGCCTGTTTTCGTCTGAAGGCGCTGGCGACATCGCCGCCTACGGCGAAGCGCCGATGCTGGCCGAAAAGGTCGCAGCGGGCGAGCTGCCGCCGGTCGAAGAACGGCTTCCGACCGAACCAGCAGTCATTGCAGCTACCGGTGGTATCGGCGAATATGGCGGCGAACTCGCCGGCCCGGCGACCAGCCCGACGTGCTGCGGTTGGGACGAACTCGAGATGCGAATCCAGCCGCTGGCCATCGTGGGTACCGACCTCCAGTCGATCATCCCGAACATCGCCGAATCGATCGAGCCGTCCGACGACTTCACGACATGGACCGTCTCGATCCGTGAGGGTCACAAGTGGTCCGACGGCGAGCCCTTCACCAGCGAAGACTTCCGGTTCTTCTTCGAAGACGTCGTCTCGAACGCCGACCTGCGTCCTGGCGGACCTGAAACGCCGTGGGCCATGGACGGCGTTCCCGCCGAGTTCGCCGTCATCGACGAACGGACCGTCTCGTACACCTATGCCGAGCCGAACCCGAGATTCATCTTCTCCGTCACCAGCGAACGAGGCAACCGCGGGTACCTACCAGCGCACTACTTCAAGCAATTCCACCTCGACTACTCCGAGGATCTCGATGCGCGCATCAGCGATGCCGGGGTCGCGTCGTGGACCGACCTGTTTGGTCAGCGCGAATCGCCGTACAAGTTCACGTGGGATCTCGGCTCGGAGATCGACCCTGGCGCACCGACACTCGACACGTACGTGTTCTCGGGAGAAGACTCCCAGGGCAACAAGAACTATGAGCGCAACCCGTTCTTCTTCAAGGTCGACACGGCGGGCAACCAATTGCCGTACGTCGACACGTTGAAGCGCATCCTGGTCGAAGATCTCCAGGTGCAGGACCTCAAGGCGATCGCCGGAGAATTCAGCCACATGGGCTGGGGTTCACTGCTCAGCGTTCCGACTTACCGCGACAATGAGGACAGCGGCAACTACCGCGTGGCGTTCGCCAACTACGACCGCGGCAACGAATACGCCTTCGCCTTCAACTTCACATATCCCGACGAGAAGCTGCAGGAGATCTACGCAGACATCCGCTTCCGTCAGGCGATGTCACTTGCCATCGACCGAGACGAGATCAACGAGCTCGTCTACCTCGGTCTGGCCACGCCGTCGCAGGCAGCGCCCACGCCGACCTCAGCGTTCTACGAAGACTGGATGCCCGGCTACTTCGCCGACTACGACGTTGACCAAGCAAACGCATTGCTCGACGAAATGGGTCTGGACGGGCGAGATGGTGAGGGCTTCCGTACCTTCGCCGACGGATCGCGTCTGCAGATCGACTTCGAGTCAGCGATTCCCGAAGCTGCATGGGAAGACATCGCCGAGCTCGTCACCACGTACTGGAGCGAAGTCGGCGTACGCGTGAACCTCAAGGTGATCGATGGTGGCCTGATGCTGGAACTGCGAGAGTCCAACGAGAACCAGATGGGTGCGTGGGCGCTCGACACCACCGACATCGGTGAGATGTCGAACGATGCCCTGAACCTGTCGCCCTTCTGGGGTAACCGATCATCTGGTCGTCCTTGGCAGGAATGGCTGGACTCCGACGGAGCCGAAGGCGAAGAGCCGCCGGCAGACATCAAGGAGCTGTACGAACTGGTGCAGACCTGGCTGAACACACCGGCCTTCACGCCAGAATGGGAGACCGCAGGTCAGGCGCTCAACACGCACGTCTTCGAGAACCTGTACATGATCGGCACGATCCAGAGCCCGCCGCAGCCGCTGCTGTTCAAGAAGAACCTGTGCAATACGCCCGAGACCGACGACGAAGCTGCCTGGTCGTGGGACTACCGCCAATGGGTGCAGTTCAAGCCGGAGACATGGTACTTCTCTTCCGAAGACACCTGTCCCTGATCGTCGAGAGGTCCGCACCATCGCGGGACCAACCGGCGACCTGATGGCGGTCAGCCTCCCCCCTGCTGGCTGAACGCCAGCGCCGGGCGACCATGGCGGGCGCACACTTCGGTGTGTGCCCGCCATGGTCGTCGTCCCGACATCGAGCACCTCCATCATGCAGCAACCCGAACGAAACGAGACCCCATGGCTCACGAACTCCCCCAGACCCCGCCTACAGGGCTCGAGGCGCCGTACGACCTCGACAGCACTGCCGCCGCGCGCTTCCGGGATGACGGATTCATTCGCCTCCCGAACGTGCTCGATGCTCAGACGATCGGCGCATACGAACCCGAGATCACATCCAAGGTGATCGAACTGAACACCCAGCATCTCCCTCTGGAGGAACGGTCCACCTACGACCGTGCGTTCCTCCAGGTCTCCAATCTGTGGGAACACAGCGACGTGGTGAAGACGTTCGTGCAGAGCCGCCGCTTGGCGAAGATCGCCGCCGACCTGCTCGGAGTCGACGGGGTGCGTCTCTATCACGACCAGGCGCTGTACAAAGAACCTGGCGGCGGCATCACGCCGTGGCATGCCGACCAGTACTACTGGCCGGTGTCGACCGATCGGTGTGTCACCGTCTGGATTCCGCTACAGGAAACCGGCGACGACATGGGTCCGCTCGAGTTCGCTCGGGGCAGTCATCGGCTGGAATACGGACGAGATATGGAGATCGGCGACGAGTCGGAAGCCGTGTTGCAGCGTGAGCTGGATGGGGCCGACTATCCGACCGTGAGTGGCGCGTTCGACGTCGGCGAGGTCAGCTATCACCTCGGTTGGACGTTCCATCGAGCTGCGCCGAATCGTTCGGCGATGCCTCGTCGGGTGATGACCATCATCTACATCGACGCCGACATCGTGGTGACCGAGCCAGCCAACAAAGATCAACACCGAGACCTCGGTCGATGGATGCCCGGAGCCACGGTCGGCGCGCCGCCGGACACGCCGCTGAACCCGGTGTTGTATCAACGCACCTGACGGTCAAGATGCCAGTCGGGGTGCCCGTACAACGGCGACTCGGGCGCGCTCGGCGGCGCGTGACCAGCGCCGCGTTCGCAGCAGATGGTCGGGCACAGTGACCATCGTGACGCCTGCCGATTCGGCATGTCGGATCACGGTGCGGCACACCGTTCGGCGGTCGAGGTCGACCACGCCGACGTCGGTACCGGCACCGACGGTCGCGCGATACCCGTCGACGATTCGGTCCATGGCCGCGGCGCCGGGCAGTGAACCGGCGAACTGTTCTGACCGGCCGATGGCATCGAGACCGTTGCGCAGGCCGCCGCTGGCGGCCACCACCACAGTCGCGCGCCCACCTTGGGCGACCGCGTCGCGGGCGACATCGAGGTCAGCGGGGCGCTCGCGGGTGGGGTCGATGACGGCGAGGACGTGTTCGGTGTAGCTCATGAAATTGTCTCCTGGCGGGTGTGTTGGGGGGTGTGTTGGGGGGTGAGTTCGGGATCTGCCGACGAGCGTCGTGATTCGTCGATGCGGTCCGATGAGGGAACGGCGATGACCAGGTCCCACAGGTATTCGTCGGTGGGCCCGTCTCCGGTCAGCAGCAGCCGGTAGTAGATCGGGCCGACGAGCTGGTCGATCACACGCTCGCGTTCAGCTGGCGTGGCATTGCCGATGATGCGATCGACGACTTCGCCGAGCAGCGCACGACGTTCCGACCAGAAGCGGTGAAAGGCTTCGGCGAGCCGTTCGTTGCGCACGGCCTCACCGATGATGCCCGCCACGATGGGCCCGAAGTCGGAGTGACGATTGACCCGCACGATGTCCTGCAGCATCAAGAACAGAGCAAAGTGCGGATCACCGTCGAGGTCGGGCGAGCGCACGCCGCGCGCAGCGAGTACCGCCAGGGTCTCCGTGGCGAGTGCTTCTTTAGAGGACCAGCGCCGGTACAGCGTGTCCTTGCCCACCTTGGCGCTGCGAGCGATCTGGTCCATCGACGCACCGGTGAAACCCTTTCGAGCAAAAACCTCTCGAGCGGCGTCCAGAATGGCCTGATCCCGTCGAGGGTCGAGGGTTCTGCCGCCGGTCATGGCAATAACCATACAGGTCTGTCCTGTATGGTGCAAGCGGCGACGAGATATCGATCCTTGGGTTCAACCGATCAACGCAACACCCGAAATCGAGACGATAGGCGAGGGCACGGCATAATGCCGGCCATGGGTGGTCTGGATGGCTGATCGGTTGAACATTCTGATCTGCCGCAACTGCCCGGCGGGCTGACAGCTCGGTGGGGTGTGGCCGTGATTCGTAGAGGTGTCAGCGTTCGATTTCTCCGAGTGGGCCGGGGTCGGCAACGACGTTGCCGGCTCCATCGACCAGGGTCGCTGACTCCAGGTGCTCGTCGAGGTTTGTCGCTGTCCAGGTGGCGAGATCGAATCCGAGGCCGGTTGGGGTGGTTGCGTTATCGGTGATGGCGCCGTCGACTCCGGTGGTGCGAAGGGTGAGCCCGCTGCCCGTCGGCGCGATTGCGACGAATCGGTCGGGGAGGCTGTCGCCCCACTCGATAGCTGGGATCATCGCAGCTGCCTCAATCGATCGGCATTGCTCGAAGAAGTCGAATGCGACGCAGGGTCGACCGCCCACGGTCCCATACTCGAGCGCCGGGGGGCCGTTCGAACTCACGAGCAACGACAGATCTTCGACCCGGTCGCCAGGCATCGGGGAAACCGGCTCGAAACCAACGGGTGCCACCTCCAGCAAGAGCGGGAGACGGTCGGGTAGTTCGACCGGTTCGGCACCAGCTGCGATGTCTGCGAGTTGCTCATCGTCGAGTCCCTGTGAGTGCAACCACACAATGATGCCAGGTTGGTACTCCCATGCGAGGTAGGCCTGATCGCCGACGCGGTAGCTGAGCCCGGTGACGTCTCCGAATGAGATCTCGGTCGGTTCCGGCACGGTGTCGATTGTTTCGTAGCCCCACAGCGCGCCGTACGCCTGGTTCCAGAGTTGCGACCGGACGTCTGTGTCGCCGAGTTGGACACCGATCCCGACATAGGGGCCGCCGGGTTCGCCGTAGTCGATGTGTTCGATACCGTTGCCGCCAGCCAGCTTGTTGCACAACGGTCCATCGCTGTCGACCGTCCAATCGGCGCAGGTGAAGAACGCTGACAGTGCAGCTGGACTCATGTCGGTGGTCAATGCTCGCTGGGTCGCGAGGTCATCGGGGATGCCCGATGTGGCGTCGAACCATCCGACTGCGTCAGATGCCACCCGGATGGAGTCCCATGCGGGTTCGAAGGTGTCGCTGTCGCTTTGGGCGGGCAGGTCGACCACGACCCCTTGACCTGTCGGATCGATGGGGGCAGCGACAGCCGGGAGCGTGCTCGGGGATTCGATCGGCTCGCTCGCAGCTGGCGGCGTGGTGTCGCGGTTCGTGACGATTAGGCCGAGTCCAACGACCGTGATGGTCGCGGCGGCAGCGGCGAGAAGTGGTCCAGTCAGATTGCGGCCCCGGTCGCTCGTTGCAACAGCGTGGTTCCGGCGGGTTGCCTGATCGGTGTCAATCGCGTCGTCGATGATGTCGGCGTAGCGGCGGATGCGTTCTTCGATATCGATGATCATGTCATTCTCCGAGTTGGATGCGAAGGTGGCGAAGGCCGCGATGGACGTGATTGCGAACAGCTGCCGTCGAAACACCGAGGATTTCGGCGACTTCGTCGTAGGTGTAGCGATGGCCATGGACGAGCAGCACTGAGACGCGCTGAGCCTCGCTCAGCGAAGTCATCGCTTCGCCCAGCCCGAGCTCCGTTGTCGGGTTGTCGCTCGTTGTTTCGGCAGGGAGGCGAGGTGGCCGTCGCCACCTCAGATACCGCCGCGACGAAGACTGCCCCACCCGATACAGCAGGCCTGCTGGGTTGTCAGCTGAGATCAGCTGGCCCTGGTGCGACCAGGCCCACTCCATTGCGTCGTTGCACGAGTCGTTACCGACCTCGACGCCGAAGCGGGCCACGAGACCACGGCGAACACGTTGCTCGACGTCAGCGACCACAGCAGTGAAGCGATCCGTCTCGCGCCCATCGACGTCGAACTCTGTTGGACCTACCTCTGGAACGCTCATCACACCCCTACAGACCCACCACTCTCGAGGATCGTTTCACCCCCTACCGAGAACCTTTGCCTCGACACAGCTCAGGTGTCGCCCACCAACGCCCATCATCGTCGAGCTTCGGCTCGTTCCAGTAGTCAGGTACGGCACGCATGCGATCGGACAGGCGCGCGAGAACGCTCGGTCGAGCTTCAGGTACATCGGTGGGCCCAGGTCGGCGAGGGCGACTCGTTTCTCCAGCGGCGTGAGGCGGTCAACCTTGCGGCGAGATCGGTCGACCTTGGGAACCGTTTCGGGGTGATGGCGGTCAGGTCGAAGTATGGAGCACAATTTGGCGATGGCTGATCGGATCATTGGTGATCCGATTCTCGGCCACCACTCTCGAGTCGCGTCAGCCGACGACGAGAACAGTCTGGATCTCGATCGGATCTTTCGTGAGCACCGTGTTCGCCTGACGCGGTTGGCAACGGCGATCACACTCGATCGGGATCGAGCAGAGGACGTTGTCCAGGATGCGTTCTCGGGTCTGCACCGCAACGCGGATCGTGTCAGCAACCCTGGCGGCTATCTGCAACGGTCCGTCGTGAACTTGTCGATCAAGGTCCAGCGCCGACGAAGAACAGCGAGCTTGTATCGACCCGACCCGGCACCGGTCTCGGGGATCCCCGAAATCGACGAGACCTGGGACGCAGTACGTCGTCTCCCACCCCGACAACGTGCCGTCGTTGCGCTGCGCTACTGGGAAGACCTCAGCGAAGCACAGATCGCCACCACCCTCGACTGGCCTGCCGGAACGGTCAAATCCACTTTGCACCGGGCGCTCGCCCACTTGAAGAAGGAGATCGCACGATGAACACCACCCCGGACAACACCCTGACCGACGACGAACTCGACGCACGTTTGCGCACCACGTTCGCGACGGTCATGCCGCTCCTCGACGACTTGGCGACAGCAACAACCAGTGTCGGGCATGGGGAAGGCTCCGCGCACAACGAAGACGCGCTCGTATTCGATCTTGCTGCCACCCCTTCGGGTGCGAACCGTCGCCGGATGGCAGGGATCCTCGGCGCAGCAGCGGCGACAGCACTCATCGTGGCAGGGCTGGCCGTGACACAACGCCAGCAGACCGAGACACCCGCCGCCAGTCAGGCGTCAGAGGAGCTCCCGGAGCCGACGGACCCGAGCGCAACCGACTCAACCGGTGTCGATTACGACATCGCAGCGCCGGTCGGTTCGTACCTTCCGGTCTCGTGTGAAGAACGCAATGAGGGACCCTGCAACCCGTACGCCGAACTCCCGGTCGCGGACGGTGTCTCGGACTTCTATGTCGGCCCCGAACGACTCGGGACACCGGTGGTGTCACTCGACGAGTTCGGACCTCTTGTCCGATGCGCCACCCTCGATGCGTCGGCTACGACGTGCGAAAAGCTCGAGGGCTACGCCGGTGTTGGCCTCACCCGCTATCCCAGCGACGTCACTGTCGACACCACCGGCATCGAGACCGCCGACGCACTCGACGTGGAAATCGGCACGACGTTCACCGACATCGTGCCGACCGAATACGCCAAGGAATGGGGCAACTACCCCGAGACCGGTGACGCAGGAATCGAAGACGTCACCGTGCGCGGGCAGCCAGGCGTTGCCTACACCTACGGAGCATCGCGTTACATGGTGTGGTCCGAACGCCCGGGCGTGCTCGTGTGGGTCAAGGCAGCCAACGACGCTCCCGACGAACTCCTGAGCATCGCTGAAGGCGTTCGTCGAGTCCCAGGGCCCGACACGATCCCCTGGATCGTCTCTGTTCCCGACGACAAGCACGGACAGAGTTATGACGCCAGCAGCAATGACGCCGACACCCTCGTCGTCGGAAAGCAGACCGACGGCAGCGAATGCGTCGGCTACCGATTCATCGAGAGCGCTTGCGGTGGAACGATCGGTGAACAGACCTTCGTCAAGATCGTCGACGACCGAGCACTCGTCACCGGGATCGCCCCCACGACGGTCACAACAGTACGCATCTCCCAGAACGGCAACCAACTCACCGAGACACCGACCCGGCAGATCAATCCGTCAACCAACCTGCTCTTCAGCGAGTACGTCGACGCCGAAGGATTCGTCACCGTCGAATGGATCGATGCGACAGGGATCGTCGCCTCCACCGAAATCGAGATCGACTTCTGTCGAACAGCCTGCGGCTGAATCGACCCACGAAGCAACGGCCAAGCCACGCGTATCAACGCCTCGAACAGGAGCCTAGCCCTGCTCAGGAATATCTACACATCTCGGAGCGGTGAGGTGATCGATATCGATCTTGCGTAGTGGGCGCAGCTGATGCAGCCTGTCGTGCGAGATTGGTTCAACGGCTGTGGCAGTTCAGACGCCTGTCGAGGATGGCGTCCCAGATCTCGCCGTTCTCATACATCGACCAGATCGTGTCATGGTCCTCGACCGTCAACGGTTCTCTCAACGTTCACTCCATCAGCTCAACAATCGCGATGGTGTTGCGTCGACCACTTGAACCCAAGGATCGGAATGGTGCGCCCGCAGGCTCAGCGACTGACGGGATCGCGATCCTGGACCAGCAGCTCCAAGTCGTCGCGTGTCGGCAGCGCTTCCCAGTCACCTGACGCCGTGCAGGCGAACGCGCCTGCGGCAACGGCGGTCGACAGACACTTCGCCACCGCGGCACCGCGGGTGAACTCGCTGAGGTAACCGGCCACGAAACCGTCGCCGGCCCCGACCGTGTCGACCACGTCGACGGGCACGGCCGCAGCGGAGACCGTGCGACCCGCAGTCCTCGTTCTTGCACCTTCGGCTCCGAGCTTGATGACGACGTGCTCGACGCCAAGCGCGGCGATCTTGTCGGCGAGACCATCGACACCGAGATCGACGCCGGCAACGTCGGACCCACCGACCAGCAGCCTGGCCTCGTCGACGCCGGCGAAGACGATGTCGGCTTGGGCGGCGATGGCGCGATACACAGGTGCAGCTGTCTCGGCATCCCACAGCCGCGATCGATGGTTGACGTCAAACGACACCGGCACGCCTGCAGCGACGGCCTGATCGATCGCTTCGAAGATGGCCTCACTCGCAGTCGACGACAGTGACGGCGTGATTCCCGTGACGTGCAGCAGTGCGGCGCCTGCGATCAACCCGGCCGGCATGTCGGCGGGTTCGAGCCGGCTTCCCGCGCTCCCTTGGCGGTGGTACCAGACGTTTGTCGTGGTCGGTGTACGGCGCTCTTTGATCATCAGTCCGGTCGGTGCATCTGGGTCGACCACGACCATCACGTCGACGGCTTCAGCGCGAAGTTCGCGCACCACACGTCGACCGAGGCTGTCGCCACCGACTCGACCGAGCCACGTCGCTACCGTTCCCAGGCGGCTCAGCCCGATGGCGACGTTGCTCTCGGCGCCGCCGATGCCGACCGCCATCGACGCAGCCTGTTCCAGCGGGCCCGGTTGTTGCGAGTAGAACGATCCCATCGTTTCGCCGATGGTGACCACACGCCGATCAGCCATCGTTCGGCTCGGCGAGCCGCTCCGTCGTGGTGCGAGCCGTTGCCGTGATCCCGGCGAAGTCTCGAGCTCGGATAGCTCGTCGCGGCGCGATCCAACTTCCGCCGACGGCGAAAACCGTGGGCTGGGCAAGGTAGTTCCGAGCGTTGGCGATGTCGACACCACCGCTGGGCATCACCCACATCTGGGGGAACGGTCCAGCAAACGCTTTGATTGCGGCGACACCACCGATCACCCCTGCGGGGAACAACTTGACCGCGGTGACGCCCGCCACCACTGCAGTTTGCAGCTCGGTTCCTGTGGCCACGCCCGGTAGTACCGCGACGTCGTGATGCCGCGCCCGCTCGACGACTTCGGCGGAGTAACCAGGGCACACCAGATAGCGGGCACCGGCGTCGACTGACCGATCGACGTCGTCGCTGGAAAGCACCGTGCCAGACCCCACCAACATGTCTCCAGCGTCGACGTGTCGGGTGATGCGCTCGATACCTGGGATCGCGGCGTCGGTGCGCAACGTGATTTCCATAGTGGTGATGCCGCCGGCGAGGAGCGCCTCCGCGAGCGGCACGACGTCGTCGACATCATCGAGATCGATCACGGGCACGATTTGAGCGCGGCGCAACATGTCGAGCGTCGGATGGCCGATCGTTGGGTGGGTCATCGACCGAGCCAGCCACCGTCGACGGGCAACGTGATGCCTGAGACGTAGGCCGCTGCATCGCTCGCCAAGAACACGGTGGCGCCGCCCAGATCGTCGGCCTGTCCCCAGCGGCCGGCCGGGATGCGTTCGAGGATCGATCGGGACCGGTCGGCGTCGTCCTGTAGCGCCTGGGTGTTGTCGGTGGCGATGTAACCGGGCGCGATGGCATTGACCGTGACGCCCTGCGAGGTCCATTCGTTGGCGAGCGCTTTGGTCAAGCCCGAGATGGCCGACTTCGTGGCCGTGTAGCCCGGCACGGTGATACCGCCCTGGAAACTCAGCAGCGAGGCGGTGAAGATGATGCGGCCAGCACCGGCGTCGAGCATCGGCTTGACGAGCTGCTGGGTCAGCGCGAACTGGCTGCTGAGGTTGACTGCCATCACGTCGTCCCAGTCGGCGAGAGAATGTTCAACAGCTGGCGCACGCCGGATCGTGCCAGCGTTGTTGACGCAGATGTCCACCCGCCGATCAAGGGCCAGGACCTCGTCGGCAAATGCCAAGACTGCGTCGCGGTCAGCGAAGTCGACACGGAACCCGCTGAAGGTGCGCCCCGCCGCTTCGACGCTACGTTGCAACTCGCTGCCCGACGATTCCATATTGGCGCTGACGCCGATGATGTCGGCACCGGCCTTGGCCAGTGCGTCGGCCATCGCCAGACCGATGCCGCGGCGAGCTCCGGTCACGACTGCGAGGCGGCCGCTGAGGTCGAATGGCGAGCGAGGGTTTGTCGTCGGGTCCGACATGTCACGCACCGGCTTGGACGTCGATCAGGATTTTCATCGATCCGCCATCGGCCAGCGCGGCGAACGCGTCGGCGGTCGCCGCAATCGGCTCGACGGTGGAGATCAGTGCCTCGACCGGCACGACGCCGGAGGCGATGAGTTCGACAGCACGTTCGAAGTCCGTGCGCTGATAGACGCGAGCGCCGAGGATTCGAAGCTCGCGCCAGAACACTCGCTGCAGGTCGATGGGCGCCGGTTGCGGGTGGATTGCCACGATCACGATGGTGCCGCGCACCTTGGCGAGACCCGTACATCCCAGCACGGCGGCAGCCGCGCCCGACACCTCGAACACGATGTCGGCACCGACGCCGTCGGTCCACCTCTCGACGAGGGCCACCTGGTCGACGTCGACGGGATTCATCACCTCGAAGCCGAGGTCGGCAGCGAGTTGTCGGCGGCTCGCGTCGACTTCGGCAATCAACACGTCGGCCCCCTCGGCGCGTGCCACGACGGCGATCAGCAGCCCGATCGGGCCGCCGCCCAACACCACGGCTTTGTCGCCAGCTACCAACTCAGATCGACGGACATCGTGCACGGCCACAGCGGCAGGTTCGACCAGCGCTGCGCTGCGCAGGCTCACATCGGACGGCAGCGAGACCAACGTGGAGGCATTGACATTCCAGCGGCCCTGCAGCGCACCGGGCGAATCGATACCGATGAAGTCGAGGTTCTGACAGATGTGCTGATGACCGGCGAGACATGCCGAGCACGTGTCGTCCCAGTCCAGGGGCATGACGGTCACCTGGTCCCCGACCGACCAGTCCTTGACGTCGTCGCCGACCTCGATGATCGTGCCGCTCATCTCGTGGCCGATCACCGCCGGCGTGTCGACGCGTGCGTCCATGTGCCCGTGATAGATGTGCAGGTCGGTGCCGCACAGACCGACGTACGCAACAGCGATCTGCACTTCGTCCGGTTGGGGTGGTGCAGCGTCCACCTCGGCGACGGTCATGGTGTGTTTGCCCGAGTAGGCGGCGGTGAGCATTTGGATGGTCCTCTGTCGGTGGGTGGTGGGTGGTGGGTCGTGGGTTTCGTCGGCTCAGTTCGAGCCATAGTCGATGTAGGTGGTCTTGCGCCTGACGTAGCGTTCGTAGCCGTGGGCGCCGTCGTCGCCACCCATGCCCGATGCCTTCCAGCCGGTGTGGAATCCCTGCACCTGCTCGGGGCCGACGCTGTTGATGTACACCTCGCCGAACTCGAGGTCGTCGATGGCCCGCATCGCACGCGACACATCGGCGGTGTAGACGTAGGCGGTCAGCCCATAGGCGGTCGAGTTGGCCCAGCCGATCACGTCGTCGTCGTCGGTGAATCGCACGATGGGCAGAACCGGTCCGAAGATCTCCTGCCGGGCGATGTCCATGTCCGGCTTCACGTCGGTCAGAATCGTCGGCGCAAACCAGTTGCCCGATGCATAGTCCACACCGGCGGGGGCTCCACCGCCGACAGCGAGGTGGGCACCGGCGTTCACCGCAGCAGCCACCATGTCGGCGACCTTGCGAACTTCTCGATCGGAGACCAGCGGGCCCATGGTCGATTCCGGGTCGAGCGGATGGCGTGGTGTGATGGCGGTGAACCGTTCGACCAGGGCGGCAGTGAATTCGTCGGCCACCGACTCATGAACATAGGTCACCTCGTTGCAGGTGCAGACCTGCCCCGAATTCCAGAGTCGAGCATCGACAGCGTCATCAACAGCGCGTTCGAGATCGGCGTCAGCGAACACGATGAACGGCGCCTTGCCGCCCAACTCGAGCGACACGGGAATGATCTGCGGAGCACACTGCTCGAGAATCTGGCGTCCGCCGCGAGTCGAGCCGGTCATGGTGACCATGCCGATGGCCTCGTGGGTCACCAACGATGCGCCGGTGCCTGGGCCGTCACCGCACAGCACCTGCACCAGACCGTCGGCAAGCCCCGCCATCTGACACACGCGGGCCAGTGCCAGCGCCGACAGCGGGGTGAGCTCGCTCGGCTTCACGATCACGGCATTGCCGGCCATCAGCGCAGGCGCCACCTTGCGAGCGAAGATTGCTGCGGGGAAGTTCCAGGGCAGGATCGCCGCGACGACGCCGACGGGATATTCACTGACCGCGATCTGGCGTCCGGGTTCTGCGGCCACGATCTCGCCGACATCGCGAAAGCGTTGACTCGCCGCGTACTCGAAGAACTTCTGTGCACCTCCGACTTCGCCCATTGCGTCGCGCAGCGGTTTGCCCTGCTCGGTGACGACGATGTGCGCGATGTCATCGGCATGGAGGGCGATCTCGGTGCGGATCAGGTCGAGCATGACGGCGCGCTGTTGGTGACTCGTTCGCGCCCAGGCGGCCTGAGCGGACACGGCTGCTCGAACCGCTTCGTCCACGAGTTCGGGTGTGGCGATTGGCAACTCGATGATGGTCTCACCGCTTGACGGATCGACCACCGAGATGACGTCCGATGCTGGTTCGTCGGAGCCGATGAATCGTCCGTCCACGAAGTGCGCTGGCCGATTGTCGAGCAACCGGCCGGGTCCGAACAGGCCGTGGGTGCGTGAGTTGGATTCGATCCTGTTCGTCATCACTCGGAGGCTCCTGGATTGGTGAGAGGTGCGTTGCGGCGGGGTGTGCTCGACGAAGGTGGGTGGTGGGCCTCTGACGAGCGCAGAGGTGTCATTGGCGGGTGGAGAGTGATATGGTCCTCGGTGTGGAGAACCGGTTTTCCAACGTACTGGAGCAAGTCGACAGGTGCAAGTTTTTCGTTGACGCCCACGCCGCTGACGCTGCCGGAAGGGTGCGGTCGTGAGCACACCCCGCGTGCGCCTTGCTGATGTCGCCGAACGCAGCGACGTCACGAAGTCCGTGGTGTCTCGAGTCTTGAACGACGATGCGACGTTGCGTGTCCGTCCGGAGACGCGTGAACGAATTCTGGCGGTCGCCGCCGAACTGGGCTATCGCCCGCATGCCGGTGCTCGGGCCCTGTCGACGTCGCAGACGGGAGCCCTGGCGTTGCTGGTTCCCGACGTATCGAACTCGGTCTATGCAGCGGTCGTGCGTGGTGCGTATCGACGCGCTCGCGATCTCGGCTACGTCCTGTTGCTCGCCGAAGACGCGGACGATGATGGGGTCGAGGTCGACTACGCCGAACTGGTGTTGTCGGGGCGAGTCGACGGCCTGATGGTCGCCTCGGCGCACCCAGGTCATCCACTGGTCGACCGACTGCTCGCCGAACCTGAACGAGTCGCCCACGTGTTCGTGAACCGCGAAGTCGCCGGCTCGGATCGCAATATCGGTCTCGACATGGAGGGTGCCAGCGCCGGTGCGGTCGACCACCTCGTGGCGTACGGACATAGCATGATCGGCATCGTGTCGGGGCCGCCCGAACTGTCGCCGGCGGTGGCCCGGTTGACCGGATTCCGCGGCGGCATGGTTGCTGCGGGCCTTGCACCCGATCGCGTTGTCGACGGCGAGTTCACCGAGCACGGCGGGTACGTCGCGGCTCTGGCGCTGATTCAACGGCACCCTGACACCACCGCCATATACGCCAGCACATTCGGTCAGGCGGTCGGCGTGATGCGCGCGTGCCGTGAACTCGAACTTCGAGTCCCGGACGACGTCTCGCTCATCGCGTACGACGATCTGCCCATGGCCGACTATCTGACACCTCGACTGACCACACTCGCCATGCCGATGGCGCTGCTCGGTGCCGCCGCCGTCGATGCGCTGGTCGAACAGGTCAGCACCGGCACGGCAACGGGTCGACGTGTCGGCGGCGGTTTCAAGATCATCTCACGCGACTCGGTTGCGTCACCGCGGGGCTCGTCATGACACTCCGAGCCCCACCCACCACATCAACAAGCATCCATGCGAGGAGTGCCCCATGAACATCAGCCCCGACGTCAGCGCAGCAACTGTGCGCAGTGCGCAGTACGGAACATCCGCCGAGTGGTACTGCGACTTCCGCTACGGACCGGTCGAAGGTCTCGGACCGGAGGAAGGTGTCCACCGACGTGACCCCTCCAGCGTCTTGCGCATCGATGGCACGTTCCACGTCTGGTACACGAAATCCGTCGGCCAATCCTTCGGCATGGGCACCGGCGACCCCGATGCCAAGGTCTTTCCCTGGGATCAAGCCGAGGTGTGGCACGCAACGTCCGCCGACGGCCACCACTGGTCCGAACAACAGCGGGCGGTCGGCGCAGGTGAGCCCGGGTCATACGACGACCGCAGCGTCTTCACACCCGAGGTGTTGGCGCACGACGGGCGGTTTCATCTCGTCTATCAGGTGATCGCATCGCCGTACGTTGCACGCGCCTTCGAGTCGATTGCGATGGCGACGGCGCCGAGCCCCGATGGCCCGTGGACCAAGTCCGACGCACCACTGATCTCGCCGACCGAAGACGGCGAGTGGCTCGGCGACGAGGACAACCGTTTGATGGTCGTGTCGAAGGGCAGCTTCGACAGTCACAAGACCCACGATCCGCTGCTCATTCCGTTCGACGGTCGCTTCTTCCTGTACTACAAGGGCGAGCAGATGGGCGAAGAGATCACCGCGGGAGGACGCAACACTCGCTGGGGTGTCGCCATCGCTGACCAGATCGACGGCCCCTACGTTCGCTCGCCGCTGAACCCCATCACCAACAGCGGTCACGAGACCTGCCTGTGGCGACACGGCGACGGTATCGCGGCACTGCTCACCACCGACGGACCCGAGCGCAACACCATTCAATTCGCAGCCGATGGCGTCAACTTCGAAATTCAGTCGTATGTGCCCGACCCACCGGTGGCCGCTGGTCCCCTTCGGCTCCACGGCCCCTCGACCAATCCACTCGACGGCATCCGGTGGGGTCTCACGCATCGCCTTGAGTTGCCGTGGCACTACATCTCCGGATACGCAGTCGACGAGCGTCGCAAGATTGCGTACCGGCCTGGCGGGACACCCGACATCCCGGCACCCCCGCCGGGACCACTCACCGAGGAGATCCCCGCATGAGCACGACGATCGCTCGAGTACAGACGGACCTGCTGCTGATCCCGCTCTCGAAGAAACTGACCGACAGCACGCATGGCGTGATGATGGACTTCGAATTGATCGTGGTCCGCATCGAGGACAGCGATGGTTGTGTCGGGCTGGGCTACACGTACACGGTCAATCACGGCGGTGCCGCGGTGGCAACGATGGTGAAACGTGACCTGGCGCCTGCACTCATCGGCACCGACCCGGACCGCATCGAGCAGCATTGGCAGGACATGTGGTGGCGCCTGCACTATGCCGGCCGTGGTGGCCACGCGACGTCGGCGATCTCGGCCATCGATGTCGCGCTGTGGGACCTCCTCGGCCGTCGGCGAGCGACCGCTCTGTGGCGGCTGTTCGGCGGGTTCGACCCGAAGGTGCCCGTCTACGCCGGCGGCATCGATCTCGACTTCTCGCTCCCACAACTGATCGATCAAGCAGATCGTTTCGTCGAGCAGGGTTTCCGTGCAATCAAGATGAAGGTCGGCCGCACCGACCTTCGAGAAGACGTCGAACGGGTGGCGGCTATGCGAGAACACCTCGGCGATGGTTTCCCGCTGATGGTCGACGCCAACATGAAGTGGACCGTTGACGCGGCCCTCCGGGCTGCGCGCGCCCTGTTGCCATTCGATCTGACCTGGATCGAAGAGCCGACGATTCCCGACGACCTGGCCGGCAACGCACGCATCGTGGCGAACTGCGGACTGCCGATTGCCGGCGGCGAGAACCTGCACACCATCTATGACTTCGCGAACACCATCAACGCCCAAGCGGTGACGCTGCCGGAACCCGACGTCAGCAACGTCGGCGGCTATACCGTGTTCCGCAAGGTTGCTGCGTTGGCTGAGGCTGCGAATCTTCCGCTCACGTCGCACGGTGTGCACGACCTCACCGTCCATGCGCTGGCGGCGGTGCCGCACCGCAGTTTCATGGAAGCGCATGGCTTCGGTCTCGAGCGGTACATCGTCGATCCAATGCGCATCGTCGATGGATCCGTCACCGCTCCGGACCGTCCCGGCCACGGTATTGACTTCGATTTCGAAGCGCTCAGCGCACTCGCCGTGACATCGACATGAACATCGTCAACGCCGCTGCCGGAGTCGCCAACATGTGTCGTCCCGTGGATACGTCGTGCGTCGCGGCGTGCTCGCAGCTGATGCGGTCGCGTCGATCTCGGGACGCATCGACCGAGGGTTGAGTCAGGCCCGTTCCCAGCCGGGTGGAAGGCCACCACCGAAAAACTGAA
>ENA-ORXT01001853-ORXT01001853.1-marine-metagenome-genome-assembly--contig:-NODE-1853-length-26958-cov-5.647669_pt1 | contig 26958 bp, 22 predicted proteins | sample MGYA00237868_ERZ511482 | MGnify/ENA metagenome assembly ERZ511482
CTCCCTATGATTCCATGACGCCGGACATGATCGCCTCCGTTGCGCTGGACGATGACAGCGGGTCGTATGACGGGCCGTTGCGGCCCTCGACCGAATGGCGCTTTCATCAGCATCTGTTACGGGCACGCGATGATGCGGGGGCAGTGGTCCATGCGCATCCGACCTATTGCACAACACTTGCTATTGCCGGAAAGCCGATTCCGGCGTGTCACTACATGATAGCGGCATTCGGCGGCAATGACGTGAAATGTGCTGGGTATGCAACTTTCGGCTCCGCGGAATTGTCGGATCTCGCTATCGCGGCCATGCATGATCGGGCGGCCTGTCTGCTGGCCAATCACGGCATGATCACCATCGGCGAATCGTTGGCAAAGGCTATGTGGCGCGCTGTCGAGTTGGAGACGATCGCAAGGCAATACTATCTCAGCCTCGCCATCGGCGGCCCGGTCTTGCTGAATGATGCAGCAATCGACGATACGCACCGGGGCTTCGACAGTTATGGCTTGCAGGACGACAAGAGCGCTTGAACGGCAGATGATCGTGATGAACTGCGCCGTCTTCGCCGCGAGAATCCCCAGATCAAGCAGGAGCGCGATATCCCGGTAAAGGTCGCGGCCTCGTTTGCAACGAGCGATGCGACGTCGCGAAGAGACTGCCCCCGACTTGATCGGGGGTCCACGAGTTCGTGACCCCGAACCAGGTCGCGCCGCCCCGGACCGATTTACAGGTCTGGACGATGGCGCACGTTGGGCATCTCGCACAGCGACTTCTGTGCACGATCCCGTGTCGCGGGCGCTGCCGCGAGCCGTCCGCCCGCGATATCGTGGACGAAGAGTTGGCAGGACGGATTGCCATGATCCATGAGGGTCCCAAGCGACCTGCGCCCCACCCCCTACCGGAACATCGGCGGTCGCGCGTCGACCCATGCACCATCCGCCCCGGCGGACTCCACGGCGGCGTGGACGGCGGCCATCGAGCGCACGCCGTCGGCGGCGTTCGGCAAGCCGTCCCGCGCCTCGCCCCGGATCGCATCGGCGAGATCGCAGTAGATGTTCGCGACCGCCAGCGGAAAGCCCTCCGGGTGCGCGATGGACACGCGGGAGAGGCGCTGCGCGTCGGCATGCAAGCCGCCCTCGCCCTTCTCGATGATCTGGGTGCGCCCGCCGACGGGGGTGTAGATCAGCTGGTTCGGCTGTTCGGAGGCCCAGCGAAGCCCCCCCGTCTCGCCGAAAATCTGGATGTCGAAGCCGTGCTGCCGCCCGATGGCGACCGAGGAGGTCCATAGCCGCCCGACCGTACCGCCGCTCATCCGGAAGTTGACCATCGCGTCATCCTCCAGCGTGCGGCTGGGGATGGTGGAGGCGAAGTCGGCGGACAGGGTCGTGACGTGGTCGTCGGCGATGAAACCCGCCATGTGCAGCGCGTGGATGCCGCAATCCGCGAACTGCCCCGACACCCCCGCCATCGCCGGATCGTAGCGCCAGCGCACCCGGGGATTGTCGGCATCCGCCGCGTCGCCGTGGTGGCCGTGGCTGAAATTGGTGACGACGAGGCGGATTCTGCCCACCTCGCCCGCGCGCACCATCGCCCTTGCCTGCCGGACCATGGGATAGGCGGAGTAACAGTAGTTCACCGCGCAGATCCTGCCGCTGGCGGCGGCGACGCGCACGATCTCCTCGCCCTCCTCGACCGTCATGGTCATGGGTTTTTCGCACAATACGTTGAAGCCGGCCTCCAGGAACGCCTTCGTGATCTCGAAATGGGTGGCGTTGGGGGTGGCGACGGTGACGAGATCGATACGGTCGGCGCGCCCGCGCTCCCCCGCCAGCATCTCGGCCCAGTCGCCATAGGCGCGGTCGGGGGCGATGCCGAGACGCTGCGCATAGGCGCGGCCCGCCTCCGCCCGGTGGTCGAGGGCGCCGGCGGTCATCTCGAACAAGCCGTCCGCCTGCGCGCCGAGACGATGTGCCGGGCCGATCTGGCTGCCTTCGCCGCCGCCGACCATGCCCCATTTCAGTTTCGTCATGTGTTCGTCCTTCAGCGGTATCTTATGTCAGCCCCTGCCCCGGACCTGATCCGGGGCCTTTCGAAGTGCGGTGCGGCGACAGGCCCCGGATCGGGTCCGGGGCAGGAGATGTCTTCGGGGTCAGGTCTGGAACCCGATCGATTGCAGGTATTCGCGGTTCGCCCGCGCATCCTCCAGCGGCGTTCCCGGCATCGAGGGGTCGCAATCCTGCTCGACGGTGCACCACCCCTCGAATCCCGCCTCCAGCAACCGCTGCCGCACGGCGGGGAAGTCCACGTCCCCCTGCCCCAGGTTGCAGAAGATCCCCTGCCCGCACGCCTCGTAGAAATCGGTGCGGTTGGCGACGACATCGGCCTTTACCGCCGGGTCGATATCCTTGAAATGCATGTAGGAGATGCGGTCCATGTGCCGATCCATGAAGGCCACCGGGTCGAACCCGGCATAGGAGTGATGCCCGGTATCGAAGCAGATCTTGAGGATGCTTTCGTCCACCTCGCCCAGCAGGCGCTCGATCTCCGGCTCGAAATCCATGAAGCCCGCCGCGTGGGGGTGGATGGCGGTGGTCAGGCCGTATTCCTCGGTCCCCATCCGCGCGATCGTGGCGATGCGGTCGCGGTAGGCGGCCCATTCCTCCGCGCCCATCCGCTCGGCCTCGTCCGCGCGGCCCGCCGTCGGCGCACGGCGGGGCGAGATGCTGTCGATCAGCACCAGATGCCGCGCGCCATGGGCGGCCAGCGCCTTGCAGGTGCGCGTGCTGGCATCCATCACGTCGTCCCACATCGCCGGGTCGTGGAAGGCGCGGAAGACGACCCCGCCGATGATCTCCAAGCCCCGTTCTTGCAGGGCGGGGGCGAGAATGGCCGGGTCCTCGGGCATGTAGCCTATGGGACCCAGCTCGATGCCCGTGTAGCCCGCGCCTGCGCATTGATCCAGCACCGATGTCCATGCCGGATAGGCGGGATCGCTGGCGAATTCGATGCCCCAGGAACAGGGCGCGTTACCGATCTTGATGGTCATGCAGAAGCCTTTCGAAGGGTCAGACGGACGCGACATCCACCCACGACCGCGCGCGGGAGGAGGCCATCGCCGCCGCGATGACCCGGTTCACCGCCATGCCGTCCGCGAAGGTCGGCCAGACGGGGTTGCGGGTCTCGATGGCGCGCAGGAAGTCGCGGGCCTCGATGATGATCTGGTCCTGGTATCCGGTGCCGTGGCCCGGTCCCTGGCAGAACGGCTCGTAATCGGGATGGGCGGGGCCGGTCAGGATCCTGCGGAATCCCCGCGTCGCCTCCGGCCCGTCGGCGGTGTAGAGCCACAGCGAATTCTGATCCTCCTGATCGAAGCGGATCGCGCCCCTGGTTCCGGTGACCTCGTAGGCGTAGCCCATCTTGCGGCCATGGGCGATGCGGCTGAAATACATCTGCCCCATCCCCCCGCCCGCGAAGCGCACCATCATCTGGCCGTGGTCGTCATTGGTGACGGTGCCGCCGGGGCGCGTTGCGTGGACGATCTCGATATCCGCGTTCAGGGCCGATATCGGCCCGACGAGGGCCATCGCCGCATTGATCATGTGCGGGGCCAGATCCCCCATCGTGCCGTTCGCATCCCCGGTGGTGCGCCAGTTGGCGGGGGTCTGCGGATCGGCGAGGAAATCCTCGGTATGCTCGCCGCGAAACCAGGTCACGTCGCCGATGGTCCCCTCGGCGATCAACCGGCGGGCGAACTGGCTGGCGGGGGTGCGGATGTAGTTGAAGCCGACCATGCTCACCTGCCCCTCGGCGGCGGCGACCATCGCGCGGCTGTCCTCCAGCGAGGCCCCCAGCGGCTTTTCGCAGAACACGGGCTTTCCCAGCGCAAAGGCGGCCTCGGCAATCGCGCGGTGGGTCTCCTGCGGGGAGGCGATGACGACGGCCTCGACGGCGGGATCATTCACCAGCACCTGCCAGTCATGCGTACCGCGCGCGAAGCCGTAGGCGGCGCGGTACCGCTCGGCGGAGGCGGGGGAGGTGGCGCAGACCATCTCCAGCCGGGGCCGCAGTGCCGTGTCGAAGACGGCCCCCACGGCGGCCATGGCGACCGCATGGGCCTTGCCCATATATCCGCCCCCGACGATGCCGATGCCGATTTGTGTCATGGTGCGGCCCGTTTTTCTGGAATTGTATTGCAACCGGTTGCAAATTTTGTATCGTCCGAGTCGGAGCCGCGCAAGCGGCAATCCTCACGACCCGTGGATTTCAGGAATCGACCCCCATGACCACCGATCCGATGACAGACGGCACGATCCGCCTGACCCTGGCGCAGGCGACCATCCGCTATCTGGCCAACCAGTATATCGAGATCGACGGGCAGGAGCACCGCGTGTGCGGGGGCGGCTTCGGCATCTTCGGCCACGGCAACGTGACCTGCCTGGGCGAGGCGCTGTACGACGCGCGCGACGCCCTGCCACTGTACCGGGGCCAGAACGAGCAGGGGATGGGCTTTGCCGCTGCCGCCTATTCCAAGCAGTGGCTGCGCCGCCGCTTCATGTTCTGCACCGCGAGTGCAGGCCCGGGGACCGCCAACCTGCTGACCGCCGCCGCGCTGGCCCATGCGAACCGCCTTCCGATGCTGATGCTGTGCGGCGACAACTACCTGACGCGCCTGCCGGACCCGGTATTGCAGCAACTGGAGCATTTCGGGAACCCGACGCTGGGCGTGACGGATGCGTTCAGGGCCGTCAGCCGCTACTGGGATCGCATCACCCACCCGGCGCAGATCATCCAGTCCCTGCCCGCCGCGCTGGCGACGATGCTGGACCCCGCCGATTGCGGGCCGGCCTTCATCGGATTGCCGCAGGATGTGCAGGGCTGGGCGTACGATTATCCCGCGAGCTTCTTCGCGCGCCGGGTGCATCGCATCCGCAGCCAGGCCCCCGATACGCGCGAGGTCGCGGCGGCGGCGGCGCTGCTGCGCGGGGCCGCGCGCCCCATCATCATCGCCGGGGGCGGGGTGCAGTATGCGGGGGCGGTGGCCGAACTGACGGCCTTCGCGGAGGCGCACTCGATCCCCGTGGTCGAGACGATCGCGGGCCGCGCCAATCTGGTGCAGGGCCACCCGCTGAATATCGGGCCGCTCGGGGTGACGGGTTCGGACTCGGCGAACGGCATCGCGGAGGAGGCCGACGTGATCCTCGCCGTCGGCACGCGGTTGCAGGATTTCACCACCGGTTCCTGGACCGCCTTCGCGAAGGACGCGCAGATTGTCGGCCTGAACGTGGGCCGCCACGATGCCGCCAAGCATTTGTCGCACCCCGTCGTCGGGGATGCGAAGCTGTCGCTGCCCGCCCTCGATGCCGCGCTTCCGGGCTATGCCGCGCCGAAAGACTGGATCGCGGGGGCGCAGGCGAAGCGGGCCGACTGGACCCGATATACCGACCGCATCACCGCGCCGGGCAACGGCCCCAACTCCTACGCCAAGGCCATCCGCGCCGTGAACGACCTGTGCCACCCCCGCGACCGGATCGTCGCCGCCGCCGGGGGCCTGCCCGCCGAAGTCACCGCCCATTGGCAGACGAAGGCGGTCGGCACGGTGGATGTGGAATTCGGCTTCTCCTGCATGGGATACGAGATCGCGGGGGGCTGGGGCGCGCGCATCGCGCAGGCCGAGCGCGAGCCGGAGCGCGATACCATCGTGTTTACCGGGGACGGGTCGTACCTGCTGATGAACTCGGATATCTACTCGTCCGTGCTGACCCGCAGGAAGCTGATCATCTGCGTGCTCGACAATGGCGGCTTCGCGGTCATCAACAAGTTGCAGAACAATACCGGACAGGACAGCTTCAACAACCTCATCAAGGATTGCCCGACAATCCCCGATCCCTTCGCCGTCGATTTCGCCGCCCATGCCGCCGCGATGGGGGCCGCGACCGAAACCGCCACCAACCCGGCGGAATTCGCCGAGGCGTTCAGGCGCGCGCAGGCGGCGGAGAAGACCAGCGTGATCGTCATGCAGGTCGATCCCTATGACGGCTGGACGACCGAGGGGCATACGTGGTGGGAAATCGGCACGCCGCATGTGACGGACAATCCGAAGATCGCCGAAAAGCACGCCGAGGTCGAAGCCTCCCGCGTGAAACAACGCAAGGGCGTCTGACATGAAACGCTTTACCGCCGCCACCGCCGATCCCGAATCCGTCGTCCACGAATTGCTGCACGGGGGCGGGGCGGTCGGCATCTCGGGCCTGTTCACGCCCGACCAGATCGCCGAGGCCCGCGCCATCGTCATGGAACATTCGGCGCAGGCCGATACCGTCACCCACTTCCAGGGCGCCGCCGACGAGGACGGCAAACTCGCCCTGCAACGCCGGGTCTGGAACCTGCTGGCCAAGGGCGAGGTGTTCTCCGCCATGGCCGCGCACCCCGCGATCATGGCGATCCTGCGCAGGTTTCTGGGGTCCGAGTTCATCATGGGGTCCATCGCCGCCAACCGCATCCTGCCGGGCGGGCCGGGGCAGGAACCGCATGTGGATTACCCGTACTGGGATTTCCACAAGCCCGAGACGCACCCGGTCGGCTTCAACGGGTCGTTCCCGATGAATGCGCAGGTATCGGTACTGCTGGACCCCTTCACGGTCGAGAGCGGGGCGACGGGGTACGTGCCGGGGTCGCAGCGCGAACTGCGCTATCCGGTCGAGGCGGACAAATTCTACGACCATTGCGAGCAGATGCTGGGCGAGCCGGGGGATGTGGCGCTGTTCTACGGTGTCACATGGCACTGCGCGATGCCGAACAGGTCGGACCACGACCGCAGCGCCATCCTGATCCAGTATCTGCCCAAATGGGTCAAACCGATGGAGGACATGCCCGCCGCGCTGCCGCCCGAATTCATCGCCGCCGCCTCGCCCGATATCCGCCAGTTGATCGGCCTGAACTATCCCTACCCCGAAGTGCTGGACGCGGCCAAGGCGGGCAATGCCGAGGGGCGCGCGTGATGAACGTGATCGCGGGCATCGCGCGCAACCGCTTCGTCGTCGTCGGGCGTGTCGGCATGGACCTGTTCCCCGGGCCGGGGCTGGCGGTCGAGACGTCGGATACGTTCACTGCCGATATGGGCGGCTCCTCGGCCAATATCGCGGCGGGGATCGTCAAGCTGGGCGGGGCGGCATCGCTGGTGACGCGGGTTTCCGACGATGCGGTCGGGCGGTTTTGCGTGAACAAGCTGCATCATTACGGCGTCGATACCACCTATGTCACCCCGGTCGGCGGCGAGGCGCGCAACTCGCTGGCCCTGTACGAAAGCCGGGTCGAGGGGCACCAATCCGTGATCTACCGCAACGGCGCGGCGGATTTCGAGATGACGGGGGAGGATGTCGCCGCCGTCGATTATTCGCGGTTCGGCGCGCTCATCACCGCCGGAACCGTCTTCGCCGCCGAACCGTCGCGGGCGGCGGCCTTCGAGGCCTTCGAGCGCGCCCGTGCCGCTGGTCTGCCCATCCTCTTCGACATCGACTACCGCCCGTATTCCTGGCCCTCCCCCGAGGTCGCATCGGAGGTGCTGTCCCGCGCCGGGGCCATGGCCGACGTGATCGTGGGCAATGACGACGAATTCGGCTTCATGGCCGGGGGCAGGGACAAGGGGCTGGCCAAGGCGCGCGAGCTGGCCGCCTCCACCGCCGCCATCGTCGTGTACAAGATGGGCGAACGCGGCGCGATCACGATCTCGGCGGCGGGCGAGAACCGCACCGGCATCTATCCCGTCACCGCGCTGAAGCCGACGGGCGCGGGCGACAGCTTCATGGCGGGGATGCTGGCGGGCATCGCGGCGGGGCGGGATCTGGAAGCCGCCGTGCTGCGCGGCTCCGCCTGCGCCGCCATCGTCGTCGCGCGCCCCGGCTGCGCCCCCGCCATGCCCGATACCGCCGCGCTCGAAGACTTTCTCGCCGACCATCCCGGCCCCACGCTTCCGACCTGAGGACAGCCCATGCATATCGCTCCCCATGACAACCAGAACAAAGCCATCGTCGGGGCGGACGACCCCACCGTCCCGCTCAACTACTTCAATATCGTCAAGCTGAAGGCGGGCGAGGCGTTCGAGTATCAGGTGCCGGGCTACGAAACCTGCATCGTCCCCGCCACCGGCACCGTCGACGTGGATGTCGAGGGGGTCGCGTTCGCCTCCCTCGGCAATCGCGGCGCGGATGTCTGGGACGGCGAGCCGGAGGGGGTGTACGTGCCGGTCGGCGCAAAAGTCACGATCTCGGCCACCACCGATACCGAAACCTTCGTCGCCGGGGGCCGCTACGACAAGGTGCTGGACCCGTTCGACGTGCGCGGCGAGGGCATCGACAAGGTGCAATACGGCTCCGACGACACGAAGACGCATCGCAAGATCAAGCATATCCTCGGCCAGAAGCAGCATGACAAGGTGGGTCGCCTGCTGGTCTCCGAACTGTTCACGGTGGGGCAGGGCGGGTGGTCCGGCTTTCCGGCGCACAAGCACGACACGGACAATCTGCCCCACGAGACGCGGCATGACGAAACCTACAACTTCCGCTTTCGCCCGAACCACGGCTCCGGCGTGCAGATCCTGCAACGGGAGGAAGGGGTGCCGGGGGATGCGTACCAGTTGATGGATGCCTCCACGATCATGATCGACAAGGGATACCACGCCTGCGCGGTGATGCCGGGATACGAGATGTACTACTTCACCATCCTCGCGGGTCTCAGCCAGCGCAGTCTGGTCCAGTTCTTCCAGCCGACCCACGCCTACCAGATCGAGACGATCCCCGGGATCAAGGACATGGTGGCCAAGTTCAAATGACGCTGGTGACCTTGGCCGACGTGCTGCAACCGGCCCTGACGCGCGGCCATGCCGTCGCCGGTCTGGTGACGCTGGGGTGGGAGGACATGCGCGCCTATGTCGCCGCCGCCGAGGCGGAGGGCGTGCCGGTGATCCTTCAGGCGGGGCCGAGCTGCCGCGCGCATACGCCGTTGCCGGTGCTGGGCGCGATGTTCCGGCATCTGGGCGAGGGCGCGAGCGTGCCGGTCGTGGCGCATCTGGACCACGGCTACACGGCGGAGGAATGCCGCGAGGCGGTGGAATCGGGGTTCACGTCGGTGATGTATGACGGCTCGCGCAAGCCCCTGCGCGAGAATATCGACGAGACGGCGGCGATTGCCGCGATGGCCCATGCCGCCGGGGTCTCCTGCGAGGGGGAAATCGGCTTCGTCGGCTATTCGGGGGGCGAGAATTCGGCGGGGACCGACGCGGAGGAGGCCGCGACCTTCGCCGCCGAGACGGGGGTGGATGCCATGGCGATCTCGGTCGGCAACGTGCATCTGCAACAGGACAAGGAGGGCGGTCTGGATATCGACCGCATCCGCGCCATCGAGGCGGTGACGCGCGTGCCGCTGGTCATCCATGGCGGGTCCGGCGTGCCGGTGGCGCAGCGGTCGATGCTGGCGGCGACCTCCGCCGTGTGCAAGTTCAATATCGGCACCGAACTGCGCATGGCCTTCGGCGCGGCGCTGCACTCGGCGGTGGCGGCGGACCCGGACCGCTTCGACCGCATCGCGATCCTGAAGGAGACCCACGACCCGCTGGTCGCCGCCACGCGGGGCGTGCTGCGGGCCTTCAACACGAGGAAACACGACGCATGATAACACTCGGAATCCTCGGCTGCGGGCGCATCGGCCAGGTGCATGCCCGCTCGATCCTGCGGCTGGACGGGGCGCGGATCGGGGCGGTGGCGGATGCGATGTCGGCGGCGGCGACCGACCTCGCGGTGCGCTGCGACGCCCCCATCCGCACGTCGGACGAGATCATCGCGGACCCGGGGATCGACGCGGTGGTGATCGGCACGCCGACCGATACGCATTTCGACATCATCCACGCCGCTGCCCGGGCGGGCAAGGCGATCTTCTGCGAGAAACCCATCGACATGTCGGCGGAGGCGATCCGCGCCTGCATGGCCGTCGTGGCCGAGACGGGCGTGCCGTTCATGACCGCCTTCAACCGCCGCTTCGACACCAATTTCGCCCATGTCCGCGCGCAGATCGCCGAGGGGCGCATCGGGGCGGTCGAGCTGGTGACCATCCTGTCCCGCGACCCCTCCCCGCCCCCGATCGGCTATATCGAGACGTCGGGCGGGCTGTTCCGCGACATGATGATCCACGATTTCGACATGGCGCGCTTTCTGCTGGGCGAGGAGCCGGTCGGCGTCTACGCGGTCGGCTCGGCGCTGGTCGATCCGGCCATCGGCGCGGCGGGGGATGTGGATACCGCCGCCGTCACGCTGACCACCGCGTCGGGCAGGATCTGCCAGATCAGCAATTCGCGCCGCGCCACCTACGGCTACGACCAGCGGATCGAGGTACACGGGGCCAAGGGGATGCTGAGGGCCGGGAACGTGCTGGAGAATACCGTCGAACTGGCCACCGAAACCGGCTTCGGCACCGCGCCGACGCTCAACTTCTTCCTCGAACGCTACGAGACGGCGTATCTGCACGAGATGCGGCATTTCGTGGAGGCGCTGGCCGGCGGCACGCCCGTCAGCCCGACCATCGAGGACGGCTTGCGCGCGCAACTGATGGCCGACGCCGCCGCGCGCAGTCTGGAGACGGGGCTGCCGGTGACCCTGTGATCCCTGTAGCCCTGTGATCCCGGCGAAGCCCGCCCTCAGCCCGGCTCCATCCCGTCCAGCATTGCGGCGACCGACGCTCCGGTTTTCCGGTAATGGCCGATCAGCGTGGCGGAGGCCCGGTCGGCATCGCCGGACATGACGGCATCCAGTATCGCGGCATGTTCCCCGCTGACGTCGCGATGCCGGTAGGTCTCGCCCCGGCCCGCCAGATAGCGGTAGCGGATGTTCAGGTCGTAGAGCTGCGAGCAGAACTTCCGCAGGATCGGCCCGGGGCAGTCGGACAGCAGCGCCATGTGGAACGCCTTGTGCCGTCCCTCGTATTCCCGATCGGAGGATTGCGGACTGCCGGTTCTCGCCAGCCGGTGGTGGCACAGGACGACCCGCTCCTCCCACGCATCGGTGCGATGCGCGAGGCTCTGGCGCAGGGCCATGTCTTCGAGCACGCAGCGCATGCCGAGGATCTCCGCGAAATTGGCGCGGCTCATCGGGGCGGCCCGGAACCCGCGCTGGTCGATGCGGTCGACCAGATTGTCGGAGGTCAGCAGGCTCAGCGCCTCGCGGATCGGCGACGCCCCGGTGCCGAGATGCTCGCGCAGCCGCCCGATCTTCAGCTTCTCGCCCGGTTTCAGCGCCCCGGTCAGGATCATCCTGCGCAGGGTGCGGTAGGCCGTCTGCGTTGCCGAGGACGGCGCCGGAATCGGTGCGGGGGGAATAACTTCGGAATTCATACTTATATGAATATCGAGTTTCGCACCCGGCGCAACGCACCAGGTGGCTTTCTATCGAAACAATCCCGGCGAGGACGTCCCGCACCGCCCCCACATCCCCGGATCAGGCAGGCGGCCCCGGACCCGCCGGAGCCGCGCACCGTCGTTCAGGCAGTCCCGCGCGGGGGGCGGTCGTTCTCGATCGTGAAGATCATGCCGTCCAGCAACTGGTCCAGATCGGGCCGGGCCGACGGGCCGTTGGATACCGCGACGATCAGCGCGGTGCCGTCCGGGCGCAGGCAGAAGAGACCGGGTTCGGCGAAGTTGCGATCCGTCTCGCTCTCGGACAGCGGTTCGCTGACATAGAGGCCGAGGGCGCGGATCTGCCCCTCCGTCAGGCCGTAGCCGACCGGAAACGTCCAGCCGTGTTCCGCCACGTCGGCCTGCGCCTTCTCCTTCGTGTCGGCGGAGATGGCGAGGATGTCGAAGCCCGCCGCCGCCCACGCCGCCTTCATGCCCTCCAGCTTGCCCAGATACGGCTTGCACCGCCCGCAATGCCTGCCGCGATAGACGACCAGCAGGGTCCAGCGTTCACCGCGCCCCTCCAGCACGACGGGCGAGCCGCCGACGGTATCGATGACGAGGGCGGGGATCACCTGCCCGGCGGGGAACAGTTCGGTCATGAGAACGCCAGCCCCCCGTTGATGTCGATGCAGTTGCCGGTCATGAACGACGCCCGCTCCGACGCCAGGAAGGCGACCAGATCGCCGACTTCGGCGGAGGTGCCCTCGCGCTTCAGCGCGGTCGCGCCCTTGGCCTTCTCGCGGTTCTCGGGTTTCGAGAAGATATTGTGGAAATCGGTGTCGATCATGCCCGGGGTGATGGTGTTGACGCGGATGCGGGTGCCGAATTCCTTGGCCAGCCCCCGCGTCATCGACAGCATCGCGCCCTTGGATGCCGCATAGGCCACCGCCCCCGGCCCGCCGCCGTCCCGCGCCGCCTGCGACGCGATGGAGACGATGGAACTGCCCTCGGCCATGTGCGGCTCGCACGCCTTGACCATGCGGAAGAAGGAGGTCGTGTTCAGGTCGAACATGTGGTTCCAGTGGGCCACGTCCATCTCGGCGATCGTCTTGCGCGCGACGAGGCCGCCGGTGACGTGGCACAGCACGTGGATCGCGTCGCCGAAATGCTCGCGCGCCGCGCCGACCAGTGCCGCGACATCCGCGTCGGAGGTCATGTCGCCCTTCATCGCGAAGGCATCGCCCCCCGCCGCCCTGATCTCGGCCACCGCCGACCCGGCCCCTTCGGCACTGGAGTGGTAGTTGATCGCCACCTTCGCCCCGGCCCCGGCCAGCGCCATGGCGCAGGCCCGCCCGATGTCGCGCCCGCCGCCCGTCACGATGGCCGTCTTCCCTTGCATGCTCATGCCGTCCCTTCCGTCATCGGTCCCTTGATTTCCGCATTTTTGGTATTCTAGTATGGTGATCCTTGTCAACGAGCGGCCTGCCTCGCCCCGCCCGCCCGGGGCGGCGCGGCGCGGCGAGAACGAACCGCGATGCCGGCTCACCACCGGGAGGACCGGACCATGAATCCCACCGGAGCAGCACCCCGCCCGGACGACGACAGACAGACCGCCGCCGACGAGGTGTTCGACAGCCTGCACCGGGACATCCGCTCGCTGCGCCTCACGCCCGGGACCAGGCTCTCCGAGGCGGATGTGGCGCGGCGGCTGGCGGTGTCGCGCCAGCCGGTGCGCGAGGCGTTCATCCGGCTGGGCGACATGAACCTGCTGCAGATCCGGCCCCAGCGCGCGACCGTCGTGCGCAGGATCGCCGAGGCGGACATGCAGCAGGCCCGCTTCGTGCGCACCGCCGTCGAGATCGAGGTGGCGCAGCGGGCCTGTACCGCGTTCACCCCCGGTCACGAGGCCGAATTCCGCCGCAACCTGGCCCGGCAGGCGCGCGCGGTGGCGGATGACGACCCCGACGGATTCCACGCGCTGGACTACGAATTCCACCAGTTGTTGTGCGATACCGCCGGATGCCCCTTCGTCTCGCGCACGATTGCCGCGACCAAGCTGCACGTGGACCGGGTCTGCATGATCAGCCTGAACGACCGGGGCGCGATGGCCACCCTGCTACAGGACCACGAGGGGATCGTCGCCTGCCTCGGCTGCGGCGACCGCGAGGGGATCGTGGCGCTGGTGCGCCTGCACCTGTCCCGGCTGGACCACGTCATCGCCACGGCGCGGCAGAAGCACCCGGAATATTTCGAGGATTGAGAGCCGGTCGCGGCCCCGTCCTCCGCAAAGTCTTCACGCCGCGCATCATGACTGGTTATATCGCACGGACTTGCTGTAGGGTCGGTTCCACCCAACCGCCCGCAAGGGGCGGAACAACACTGTCCGGGAGAGACACTCAATGCGCATCCTCAAGACCCTCGCCATCGCCACGCTGTCCGTCGCGGCCCTGTCCACCGCCGCGCAGGCCGCCTGTGATCCGGGCGAGACGGTGATCAAGTTCGCCCATGTCACCAATACCGACAAGCACCCCAAGGGCATCGCCGCCACGCTGCTGGAACAGCGCGTCAACGACGAGATGGACGGCGAGATGTGCATGGAAGTGTACCCGAACTCGTCGCTCTACGACGACAACAAGGTGCTGGAAGCCATGCTGAACGGCGACGTGCAGCTCGCCGCGCCCTCGCTGTCGAAATTCGAGAAGTTCACCAAGCAGTTCCGCATCTTCGACCTGCCGTTCATGTTCACCGACATCGACGCGGTCGACCGCTTCCAGGCCGGTCCGGCGGGCCAGAAGATGCTGGATTCGATGCAGCGGCGCGGCCTTCAGGGCCTCGGCTACTGGCATAACGGCATGAAGCAGATGTCCGCCTCGCGCGCCCTGGAGAAGCCCGAGGATGCCAGCGGCCTGAAGTTCCGCGTGCAGCCCTCCGACGTGCTGGTCGCCCAGTTCGAGGCGCTCGGCGCGAACCCGCAGAAGATGGCGTTCAAGGAAGTCTACGGCGCGCTCCAGACCAAGGTGATCGACGGGCAGGAGAACACCTGGTCCAACATCTACGGCAAGAAGTTCTTCGAGGTCCAGGACGGCGTGACCGAGACGAATCACGGCATCATCGACTACCTGCTCGTCACCTCCACCGATTTCTGGGACGGGCTGCCCGACGGCCAGCGCGATCAGCTCAAGACCATCATCGACGAGGTGACCACGACCCGCAACGCCGCCTCCACCGCCGTGAACGAGGAGAACAAGCAGGCCGTCATCAAGGCCGGCGGCACCGTGCGCACCCTGACCGCCGAACAGCGCACCGCGTGGGTCGATGCCCTGAAACCCGTGTGGAAGAAGTTCGAGGGCGACGTGCCCGCCGATCTGGTCGACGCCGCGCAGGAAGCGAACGAAGGCTCGTAAGACCGACCCGAAGCGCCCGGAGAAGCCTGCCCCGGACCCGATCCGGGGCCTGCGAGAACGTGGCACCACGTTTCGACAGGCCCCGGCTCGATGCCGGGGCGGGAACCGGATCGAACACAAGAACCAGTGCCGGAAAACCGGCCTCGCAATCCCGGGGGGATATCCACCATGGCCACGGCCACCGCGCGGGGAAAATCCGCGCTCGACCTGCTGGAGGAGACGCTGCTGGCAATCCTGCTCGGGCTGATGACGCTCATCACCTTCGCCAATGTCGTCGTGCGCTACGTCTTCGCATCGCAGTGGTTCGCCCCGGTGACCGAGGCCCTGTCGCTGCCCACCAACATGCTCTGGGCGCTGGAGGCGACCGTGTACCTCTTCGCGTGGATGGTGCTGCTGGGCGCGTCCTATTGCGTGAAGATCAATGCGCATCTGGGCGTCGACGTGCTGGTCAACGCCGTCGGCCCCGCCGCCGCGCGGATCATGACCACGCTGGCCATCGTCGCGTGCATCCTGTTCGCGATACTGATCTTCGTGGGGTCGTGGAACTACTGGGCGCCCTTCGCCAACCTGCCCCCGGTGCCGAACCTCTACAGCACCTATATCGCCGAACCGCTGGGCCTGCCCGTGGTCGAGAACCAGTGGCGCGACCAGGCGTGGTACGAGGTGGACGACGTGCCGATGGGGGACTGGCTGCGCTTTCTGGAACCGATGATGAACCAGGGCGAGCGGTACACCTACATCCCCAAATTCATCCCCTACGCCGCCCTGCCGCTGAGCATGGGCCTGCTGGTGTTCCGCTTCGTCGCGGCGGGCCTGCGCGTCTGGCGCGGGGAGCAGGCGCTGCTGGTCGCCAGCCACGAGGCGGAGGACGATATCGACGAGGCCGCCGCCCGCGCCGCCGGCGATTCGCCCCTGGGCACCTCCGGCCTGAAGGGAGCGAAATAATGGAAATCGCGCTCCTTTTCGGGATGGTCATCACGCTGCTGCTGATCGGCGTTCCCATCGCCGTGTCGCTCGGCCTGTCCTCGATCGTCTTCCTGTTCATCTATTCCGACGGCTCGCTCGCCTCCATCGCGCAGACGCTGTTCTCGGCCTTCGACGGGCATTACACCCTGCTCGCGATCCCGTTCTTCATCCTGGCATCCGCGTTCATGTCGACCGGGGGCGTGGCCAAGCGCATCATCAACTTCGCCATCGCCTCGGTCGGGCATTTCCGGGGCGGGCTGGCCATCGCCAGCGTCTTCGCCTGCATGCTGTTCGCCGCCTTGTCGGGGTCGTCGCCGGCGACCGTGGTGGCCATCGGCTCCATCGTCATCGCGGGGATGCGGCAGGTCGGCTATACCAAGGAATTCGCCGCCGGGGTCATCTGCAACGCCGGAACGCTGGGCATCCTGATCCCGCCCTCCATCGTGATGGTGGTCTATGCCGCCGCGACGGACGTGTCCGTGGGCCGCATGTTCCTGGCCGGGGTGATCCCCGGTCTGCTGGCCGGGTTCTTCCTGATGGTCGGCATCTACATCGCCGCCACCATCAAGGACATGCCGCGCGAGCCGAAGGCGAGCTGGCGCGTCTGGGCCGGCACGATGGCGGAGGCGGGCTGGGGCCTGTTCCTGATCGTCATCATCCTGGGCGGCATCTACGGCGGCATCTTCACCCCCACCGAAGCCGCCGCCGTCGCCGCCGTCTACGCCTTCTTCATCGCGAATTTCGTCTATCGCGACATGGGACCGCTGCACGTGGCCGGGGACGACACGAAGAACCACGCCTTCCTCAGCCGCCCCTGGGCGATCCTGACGGTGTGGTTCCACCCCGATACGCGCAAGGTATTGTTCGAGGCGGCCAAGCTGACCACCACGCTGATGTTCATCATCGCCAACGCCCTGATCCTGAAGCACGTGCTGACCGAGGAGCAGGTGCCCCAGTCCATCGCCGCCATGATGCTGGAGGCGGGATACGGCCCGATCATGTTCCTCGTCATCGTCAACGTGCTGCTGCTGATCGGCGGGCAGTTCATGGAGCCGTCCGGCCTGCTGGTCATCGTCGCGCCGCTGGTCTTTCCCATCGCCATGCAGCTGGGCATCGACCCCATCCACCTGGGCATCATCATGGTGGTGAACATGGAGATCGGGATGATAACCCCGCCCGTGGGGCTGAACCTGTTCGTCACGGCGGGGGTGGCGCGCATGTCGGTCATGGGCGTCGTGAAGGCCGCCCTGCCCTTCGTGTCGATCCTGTTCCTGTTCCTGATCCTCATCACCTACGTCCCGATCATCTCGACCTGGTTGCCGACGATGATGATGGGACCGGAGATCGTGACGCGGTAGCGGTCGCCGCAGACACCGCCCTGCCCCGGGCGAAGGACGCCCGGGGCAGGGGTTTATCTCGTGGCCCCGACCGGTATAGACCACCCCCATGCCCGACCGCCCCTCCCCCTTCGCCGTCTTTCGCCACCGCACGTTCCGCATGCTGTGGATCGCCGCGCTCGCCTCGAATTTCGGAGGGCTGGTGCAGGCGGTCGGGGCGGCGTGGATGATGACGCTGCTGACGGATTCCGAGCGGATGGTGGCGCTGGTGCAGGGGTCCGTGACGCTGCCCATCGTGATGTTCTCGCTGGTGGCCGGGGTCTTCGCCGACGGTTTCGACCGCCGCCGCGTGATGCTGATCGCGCAGGGGTTCATGATGGTCGTGTCCGTCGCGCTGACGGTCATGGCGTTCCAGGGATGGCTGTCGCCCTGGCTGCTGCTGGGGTTCACCTTCCTGATCGGCTGCGGCACGGCGCTGCACAATCCGTCATGGCAGGCGTCGATGGGCGATATCGTGCCGCGCGCCGACCTGCCCTCCGCCGTCGCCGTCAACTCGATGGGGTTCAACCTGATGCGCAGCATCGGCCCGGCGGCGGGCGGGGCCATCGTGGCGCTGGCCGGGGCGGCGGCGGCGTTCGCGGTCAATGCGCTCAGCTACGTCACGATCATCGCGGCGCTGTGGCGGTGGGATGCGCCCCCGCCCGACCGGCACCTGCCGCGCGAGCCGATGGGGGCCGCCTTCGCCGCCGGGCTGCGCTATGTCGCGATGTCGCCGAACCTGATGAAGGTGATCCTGCGGGGGTTCCTGTTCGGGCTGGCGGCCATCGCGATGCTGTCGCTGCTGCCGATCGCGGTGCGGGATCTGCTGCACGCGCGGGCATTCGTGTACGGGGTGATGCTGGGGTGCTTCGGCCTCGGGGCGGTCGGCGGGGCGCTGATGAATGCGCGCCTGCGCGAGCGGTTCTCCAGCGAGCGGATCGCCCGGGCCGCCTTCATCGCCTTCGCCCTCGGCACGCTGGGGCTGGCCTTCAGCACATATGCGGTGTTCAGCGGGATGGCGATGTTCGTGGCGGGGGGCGCGTGGGTGATCGCGCTGTCGATGTTCAACGTGACCATCCAGCTTTCGACCCCCCGCTGGGTCGTGGGCCGGGCCATCGCGCTGTACCAGACCGGCACCTTCGGGGGCATGGCCCTCGGCAGTGTCGTCTGGGGCGCGCTGGCGCAGGGCCGGGGCGTGGGCGAGGCGCTGACCATCGCCGCCGGAATGCTGGCCCTCGGCGCGCTGGCGGGCCTGCGCGTGCCGCTGCCGGAATTCGGCGCGCTGAACCTCGACCCGTCGAACCGGTTCCGCGAGCCGCCGCTGCGCCTCGACCTGACGCTGCGCAGCGGGCCGATCATGGTGATGGTCGATTACGTGATCGACCAGCACGACGTGCCGGACTTCATGGCCGTGATGGCCCGGCGGCGGCGCATCCGCAAGCGGGACGGCGCGCAGCAATGGGCGCTGCTGCGCGATCTGGAGAATCCGGACCGGTGGACCGAAAGCTACCACGTCCCCACCTGGGTCGATTACGTCCGCCACAACGAGCGCCGCACCCAGTCCGATCTCGAAGTCTCCGACGCCCTGCGCGCCCTGCACCGGGGACCGGACGAGCCGCGCGTACACCGCATGATCGAGCGCCAGACCATCCCCCGGCGGGACGATACCCCGCTCAAGCCGGTCAGCACCGACCACGTGGGGTGAGGAAAAAAGGAGGGGAGATCGTCCCGGCCTCCCTCCCCCTCCCCTTTCCCTCCTATTCCGGCATCTCCACCGCATAGCCGATGGCCGAGTACCAGTCCGCGAGGGCCTGGATATCGTCGTCCGTCAGGTCTTCGGCGACTGCGTTCATCACCGCGTGCCTGCGTTTTCCGATGCGGAAGGACTGGAGCTGGGCGATGATGTACATGTCCGTCTCGCCCGCCAGATTGGGCGCGTCCCCGACCTGCGCGAGGCCGTCGACACCGTGGCAGGCCGTGCACTCGCCCGGCCCGTCGCGGCCCGCGTGATCGTCGGGCGGGGTCGCCCGCGCCGCCAGCGACCCGTACCACGCGGCCAGATCGGCAATCGCCTGGTCGGACAGCGAGGCGGAGACGATCGACATCATCTCGTGCACCCGGTCCCCGGAGCGGAAGGCCCGCAGCTGCGCGGCCAGATACCCGGCGCTCTCGCCCCCGATATGGGGCGCGATGGGGATGCGGGCGATGCCGTCGAGACCGTGGCACGTGCGGCACATCCCGGCGGCCTTGCGGCCCTGTGCCGGGTCGCCGACCGGCGCGCTCCCCTCCCCGTCGGCCCGGGCCGCCCCCCCGGCGAGGAGGGCGACCAGGGCCGCGAGCGCGAGGCCCCTACTCCGCCGCATCGTAGGAGATGCGGTAGACGGCCCCGGCCAGGTCGTCGGAGACGAGGAGCGACCCGTCGCGCAGCTGCGCCACGTCGACGGGGCGGCCCAGGTATTCGCCGTTCTCGTCCAGCCAGCCCTCCGCGAACGGCTCCATCGTCGCGTTGCCCTCGTCGTCGATCATCGTGACCATGACCCGCGCGCCCACCGGCTCGGTCCGGTTCCACGATCCGTGCTGGGCCGAGAAGACGGCGTGCTTGTACTCCGCCGGGAACATGCGGCCCGTGTAGAACATCATGCCCAGATCGGCGGCATGGGCGACCGTCTCGACGGCGGGGTGGACGATGCCCTCGGGCGGGGTCTCGCCCTCGTACTCGTTGGTGCGGGTCGTGCCGCCCCCGAACCACGGAAAGCCGAAATGCTGGCCCGCCTCGGTCTGGCGGTTCAGTTCGCCGGGGGGGATGTCGTCGCCCATGCCGTCGACCTGGTTGTCCGTCCACCACAATTCCCCGGTTTCGGGGTGGAAGTCCTGCCCGACGGAATTGCGCACGCCGTAGGTGTAGACCTCGCGGTTCTTGCCGTCGCGATCCATGCGGATGATGCCGCCGATCCCGGTTTCGGTGTAGAGATCCAGCTTCTCGGCGGGGGGCACGTTGAAGGGCTGGCCGAGCGAGATGTACAGCTTGTCGTCCGGCCCGATATCGCAGACGCGGGCGGTATGGTTGAAGCTTTCCTCCTCGACCGGGATCAGGTCGCCCTGGGCCACCACCTCGAACGCCGCGACATCGGGGCCTTCGTAGAAGAACTCCGCCGCCGGGAACAGCAGCACGCGGTTCTGCTCGACGACGTAGAGGAATCCGTCCTTCGTGAAGCAGACCCCGTTCGGGATCTTGAAGTCGAGCGAGGGGGCGAACGCCTTCACGTCGTCGGCGATGCGGTCCTTGTCGCGGTCGGTCACGGCGTACACGTCGGTCTTGCGCGTGCCGACGAAGGCGACGACGCCCTGCGGCCCGACCGCGATGTGCCGCGCATCGGGAACGATGGCGTAGAGGTCGATCTCGAAGCCCTCGGGCAGGGTGATCTTCTGAAGCATGGCGCGGATCGAGTCGGCCCGCTTGCCGTCCTGGGGGATCGGCTCCATCATCGCGGTGCCGGTACCCTTGAACGAACTGAGCTTGTTGAGGTTGTCGGCCAGGGCCGCACCCGAAAGCAGGGCGGCGGTCGCCACCATGGAAGCGAGGATGCGTGATTTCATGTCGGTCTTCTCCCTTGTAGTCTTCATTCCGGAACGACCTGGGGGACGGCGATCTCGGGTTCGAAACGACCGTCCGACAGTGTGACCGGCGAACTTCTGCGTTTCGCGGGTCGGTCGGGTAATCGGTTGCCGAACGGAACAGGACAGCCTCGGCCCGCCCCGTATTCCACTTCGCGGAGCAGGACGACGGCCCCGCATCCGGCCTGAACCGACTCATGACAGCATGACGCGCAGAAAGCGTTATGACAACTCCTATAAAATGCCCGGAGCGTCGCCCCCGCGCCCCGACTTGTCCGGTCGCGACGCGGGCGGTGTCGCATCCGGGCCGTCGCCGGGGATGCGGAGCGCCTATCGTGGACATGCGATAGCGCGCCGCAGCCCCGGAGATCCCCATGTTCGACACTGCACTCGCCCCCTCACTCGCCTCCTCACCGGCCCCCGCACTCGCCCCCGCACGCGGCTTCGATCCTGCCGAATTCGCGGCCCGCACGCTCAGGGCGCAGGCGGCGATGGCCGCGCAGGGTCTGGCCGGACTGCTGCTGACGACCGAGCCGGAGGTGCGCTACTTCACCGGCTTCCGCACGCCGTTCTGGCAAAGCCCGACCCGCCCCTGGTTCGTCTTCGTCCCCGCCGGCGGCAAGCCCGTCGCCGTGATCCCCGAAATCGGGGCCGCGCTGATGCGCCGGGGGTGGCTCGACGATATCCGCACCTGGAGCGCGCCCGTCCCCGGCGATGACGGCATCGGCCTGCTGGTCGATCTGCTCGCGCCCCTGGCCCGGGCGGGGGAGGCGATCGGCGTGATGAAGGGCCACGAGACGCATCTGCGCATGCCGCTGGGCGATTGGGAGCGGCTGCTGGCCGCCCTGCCGGGGCTGCGGATCGCGGATACGACCGCGCTGGTGCAGGGGCTGCGGATGGTGAAATCCGCCGCCGAGATCGAGAAGCTGGCCCATATCTGCGCCATCGGCTCCACCGCCTTCGCCGCCATGCCCGATATCGCCCGCGAGGGCGCGCCGCTGGACCGGGTGTTCCGCGACTTTCGCTGTGCGGCCCTCGGCGCGGGGGCGGACGAGGCGCCCTTCGTCGTGGGAAGCGCGGGGCCGGGGGGGTATGCGGACGTGATCTCGCCCCCGACGGAACGGCCCCTCGCGGCGGGGGATGTGCTGATGCTGGATACGGGGTGTACGTGGGACGGCTATTTCTGCGACTTCGACCGCAACTGGGCGATCGGCCACGCCCCCGACGATGCCCGCCGCGCCCACGATGTCCTGTGGCGCGCGACCGGGGCGGGCATCGCGGCGGCGCGACCGGGCGCGCCGTGCCGCGACGTGTTCGCGGCGATGTCGGCGGTGATCCGCGAGATGGACACGTCCGGCGGCGATATCGGGCGGATGGGGCACGGGCTGGGGATGCAGCTTACGGAACAGCCCAGCCTCGCGGGTTTCGACGGGACGGTGCTGGCCGAGAACATGGTGCTGACGCTCGAACCCTCGCTGTCCTACGGCAACGGCCTGATGATGGTGCACGAGGAGAATATCGTGGTGCGGCAGGGCGGCGCGCATCTGCTGACCGCCCGCGCCCCCGCCGAACTGCCGGTGATCGGCGCATGACCCGCCCCGCCGAAATCGCTGGACGAACCCGCCCCGGGATGCGTCTTGTATCGCCATCGCCATTGCCATCCGACCGGAGTTCCCCATGCGCATCGTGACCAATCCGTACCGGGGCCGGGGCCTCGACCACCCCGCCCTCGCCGCCCTGCCCTATCCCGCCGGGGACGCCGCCCGCGCGCTGGCCCTGATCGCGCGCTGTCCCCGCGCCGGGGCGACGCCGCTGACATCGGCCCCGGCCCTGGCGGCAGAGGCGGGTATCGGAACGCTGTGGATCAAGGACGAGAGCACGCGCATGGGGCTGGGCAGCTTCAAGGCACTCGGCGCGGCCCATGTCATCGCCCGCGATGCCGAGGAAGGGCGCGCGGCGGGGCGGGTCTACGTCGCCGCGACCGCCGGAAACCACGGCCTGTCCGTCGCCGCCGGTGCCGCCGCCTTCGGCGCGACCGCCCGCATCTTCCTGGCGGAGACGGTCCCCGAAAGCTTTGCCGAGCGCCTGCGCGGGCTGGGGGCCGAGGTGATGCGCGCCGGAGCCGTGTACGAGGACAGTCTGGAAGCGGCGATGGAGGCGGCCGAGGCCCCTGGCGCGGAATTGCTGTCGGACACGTCCTGGGGCGACTATGTCGAGCGGCCCCATGTGCTGATGGAGGGGTATCTGATCCTGATGGCCGAAATCGGCAGGCAGATCGACCGCGCGCCGACGCATATCTTCCTGCAAGCGGGCGTCGGGGGCCTCGCCTGTGCCGGGGCGGCCTGGGCGCGGGCGAACTGGGGGCGCTCCGCAGGAGGGGACGACCCGATCATCACCGTGGTCGAGCCGGAAGTCGCCCCCGCCCTCATCGCCTCGATCGAGGCGGGGGAGCCGGTGGTGACATCGGGTCCGGCCTCCGACATGGGGCGGCTGGACTGCAAGGAGCCGTCCCACATCGCGCTCAAGGGCCTCGCCCGGGATGCGGATCATTTCGTGACCCTGTCCGAGGACGAGGCGGCGGCGGGGCTGGCGCGGGTCGAGGGCGCGGGCTTTCCCTCCACCACCTCCGGCGCGGCGGGGCTGATCGCGCTGCTGGAGGCGGGAGGGGGCATCCCGGGGCTGGATTCCGACGCGCGGGTGCTGACGATCTTGAGCGAGGGGGTCTGAGCGAGGGGGCCTGAGCAGGAAGCCTGAGCGGGCCGCCCCGCCAGCGGGGAAAGCCGTAGCCGTCGACCATCACCCCGCCGGTATCCCCGGCCCGCCGCGCGATGCCCTCGGACAGCACGGCATCGGCCTCCGCCGCCCGCGCGCCCGGCATGGCCGGCGGGGATTGTCGAGGGTGACGATCGCCGGATCATCCGCACGGGCGATATCGACGACCATCGGGCGCCCTCCCCGAGCCGATCTCACGGCGTTCCGGCCATGGCACGGGCCGGATCGGTCATTGCCCCGGCGGCGTATCCGGATTCAGTACAACCCCCCGATTTCCAGCGGCAGGGCGCGGCGGGCGGGGTTGAGAATCATGCTGCCCTCGGCGATCGGGGCGAATTCGGCGGCGCGCAGGCGGCCGTAGCTGGTCTCGGAGATGCGCCCGGCATCGACGGGGGTGCGCAGGATCGTGGGGCGCAGGAAGACGAACAGGGTGCGCTTGGTCCGGTTCTCGCTGTCGGAGCGGAACAACCGGCCCGCGACGGGCAAATCGCCCAGCACCGGGATCTTGCTCTCGGTCGAGATGCGGTCGTCCGTGATCAGCCCGCCGAGGACGATGACCTCGCGGTTGTCGGCCAGCACCGTCGTCTCGATGCTGCGCCGGTTGGTGATCAGGTCCGCCGCGCCCTGGACATTGGCATTGACGAGGGAGGACACCTCCTGCTCGACATCGAGGCGCACCACGTCGCCCTCGTGCACGCGGGGGGCGACGCGCAGGGTGATGCCCACATCCTCGCGGTCGATGGTGGTGAAGGGGTCGGCGGCATTCCCGCCGATGGTGAAGCTGCCGGTGCGGAAGGGCACTTCCTGCCCCACCACGATCTCGGCGGTCTGGTTGTCGAGGGTGGTCAGGCTGGGGGTCGAGAGGAGGTTGGCCTTCGACGAGGTGGCGAGCGCCTGGAGCAGGATGCCGAACCCGTCCTCGAAGCCCAGCCCGACCGTCAACCCCTGCCCCAGCAGCGCCGCCTGCGGCACGCCGAGGACGGAGAGCACGTTGCTGAGGGCCACGCCGCTGGTGGCGAAGGACGAGGTCGCGATTGCCGCGTCGATCGCCCCGTCGCCGAAGCCGAACTGCACGCCGAGCTGTTCGGCGGCATCGCCCGTGATCTCGACGATGGCCGCCTCGATCAGTACCTGGGGGCGGCGCAGGTCGAGCTGGGCGACAAGCCCCTCCATCCGCGCGACGGCATCGGGCGCGCCGCGCAGGACGACGGCGTTGATCCCGGGCGCGGACTGGATCGTGACCTCGCTGTCGGGGGAGCGCGGGGCGGGGGCGGCACCGGGGGCGGCATCTTGTATTCCGCCCTCCGCGATACCGGCCCGGGGCAGATCCTGCGCCCCGTCGACCGGGCGGCTGTCCGCCGCCAGGGTCAGCGGGGTGATCCGCTCGCCGGGATCGGGGCGCAGGGCGTTGGCGACGGGGTTGCGGGTCGGGCCGTCCTGTCCGACGATGCCGCGCAGGATTTCGGTGATCGCCTCGGAATCCGCATGGCGCAGGCGCACGACCCGCGTGACCGGCACGACCGCCGCCGCCCCCGGCTGGTCGAGATCGCGGGCGATGGCGCGGATGCGGGCGGTCGCGTCGGGATCGGCGCGCACGAGCAGGGTGTTGCTGCGCGGGTCGACCGACAGGCGCGGGGCGTCGGGGCGTCCGCCCCGGTCATCCCCGATCACCCCGCGCACGGCCTCGGCGACGATCAGCGCCTCGGCGAATTGCAGGGGAATGGTCGAGACGTCGACCCGGGTGCGGCGGTCGAGTTCGCGGGCGAGGCGCTGGACCTCGGCGGTGGTCACCGGATCGGCGCGCACGAGCAGGCTGTTGGTGCGGGTGTCGAAGGCGATGCGCGGGCCGCCGGCGGGGGCGGCGAGCGTCCCCTCGGCACCGGGCAGCGCGCCGGGACCGTCGAACACCTCGCGCAGGGCCGCCGCGACGCCCGCCGCGTCGGCCTCGTAGAGGGGAATCGTGGTCAGGCCCTCGGCGCGGGTCTCGCCCGGTCGGTCCAGTTGCGCGACGAGGGTGCGGATCTCGGCCAGGGCGGCGGGGTTGGCGCGCACGAGCAGGGTATTGCTGCGCGGGTCGGCGGCCACCTGCGGCGCGCTCGCGCCCGGGGCGGCGGAGGCGGGGTCGCCCGCGACGACGGCGGTGATGGCGGCGGCGACGCTGACCGCATCGGCCTCGCGCAGGGGGATGGTGGTCAGGCTGCGGCCCCCCGATGCGCCGGGGCGGTCGAGTTGCAGCACGAGGGCGCGGATCTCGGCCAGGGCCGCCGGGTCGGCGCGCACGAGCAGGGTGTTGCTGCGCGGGTCGGCGGTGACCTGCGGGGCGGTCCCGGCGGCGAGCGCGGCGTCGTTCGCCACGACCCCGGTGATTGCGGTGGCGACGCTGACGGCATCGGCCTCCATCAGGGCGATGGTGGTCAGGCTGCTGGCGGCGGCGGCCACGGTGGCGGGCTGGTCGAGTTGGGCGACGAGCCTGCGGATATCGGCCAGCGCCGCCTCGTCCGCGCGGACCAGTACGGTATTGGTGCGGGCATCGGCGGTGATCTGCGGCGCATTGCCCGTGGCGGCATCGACGCCGACCACCCCCGCGACGGCGGCGACGACCGCCTCGGCCTTGCCGAACTGAAGCGGGATCGTGACGGTGCTGCCGCCCGTCTCGCCCCGGTCGAGCAGGGCGGCGAGGCGCTGGATGCGGTCCACGTTCTCCGCCGTGTCGGTCACGAGCAGGGCATTGGGCCGGGCGATCGGCTGGATCGTGCCGAACTGCGCGAGGTTGGGGCGCAGCGCGGTCGCGGCGGTCTCGGCGGCGAGGGTGGAGAGGGGGACGAGCCGGGTCACGAAATCGCCCCCCGCCGCGACCCCCGCCTGGTCCAGCGCCGCCCCGCCCTGCACGATGGCCGAGACCGGGGCCACCCGCCACAGCCCCCCCGCCCGCACGGTCGCGAAGCCCTGGCTGCGCAGCACGGTCTGGAACAACCGCCACACCCCGTCCGCATCCAGCGCCTCGCCCGAGATGACGGTCACGGTCCCGCTGACCGCCGGGTCCAGCACGAGGCTGCGCCCGGTGATGTCCGACACCTGCTCGGCCAGGACGCGCAGGTCCGTATCGCGCAGGTTGATGATGAATTCCGAGTCTTCGGAACCGGCGGACTGGCCCCGTGCGTCCGGTACCGGGGCGGCGAGGGCGAGGGCCAGCACGAGACAGGGCAGGATCGCGATCATTCTCATGGATACGGCCTTCTATCGGAACGGGAACGAGAGCACGATTTCCTGCCCGTTGCGGATGATCTTCACCCTTGCGAAACCGGATGCTACCACCTGTTCGAACAGGCGGCGATCCTTTTCGACGGTGCCGACCGCCTCGCCGTTGACCTCGGCGATGATGTCGCCGGTCTTCAGGCCCGCGCGGACCACACCTTCGGAGGGGGTCGGGCCGATGCGGTATCCCTCG
>ENA-ORXT01001855-ORXT01001855.1-marine-metagenome-genome-assembly--contig:-NODE-1855-length-26943-cov-171.190315_pt1 | contig 26943 bp, 25 predicted proteins | sample MGYA00237868_ERZ511482 | MGnify/ENA metagenome assembly ERZ511482
AATGGTCGCGTGGCCGAGTGGCTAGGCAGAGGTCTGCAAAACCTCGTACGGCGGTTCAAATCCGTCCGCGACCTCAAGAGGTAGCTGATAATCAATCAGTTACCTTTTTTTATTTCCAGAGGGGTTGTTGCAGGGGTTGTTCTTTTTATCTTTTAGACTAAATGGATGAGGTATTTCTATGTTTGCATTTCCACCTATAATGTCTTTTAAGACTTGTTCATGTGTAAATATATTTAAAAGAGGGTTCTCTTTGAACCTTGTTCTTAATTCATGTACTTCTGTTATTGTTGGGACTATTAAATATCTCAATTCTTGATCCCAAAAGGATGGACCTAATTTAAATGCGAATTTTCTATAGTCTTCTTCTTTATCTTTAAATTCTTCTTCTGGTAGTAAAAATTTATCAAAATTTATAGAATATGGATCAGGAGCATATCTCCATTCCCTTTCGTCTGAAAATCTATAATTTGAATATGCCTTTGATTTAGTTTTTAGAGGACCCTCATAATTTTTAACAAATGCTTGAACGTATTGATTGTGGAAATCTTTTGTCAGATTTCCCATTTCCCTAACCATCAATTCTGATAAGAAGGATTTAGATTCCAAATATAGCACAGGATTTAGTGATTGAACTTTAGCCCAATTTTTTGAAATACCTATAGTATACTCACCGTACAAGTTCAAATATTGGTTTAAGCTTGAGAATGGAATATCTGAAAATGATACAATTGGAAAGTAGAATGAAATACCATTGGATATTCCAGTGAGAACTTCTTTACAATATTGAAGACGAAATTTCCTGTCATTCAAAATACCATAAAACCCTTTTTTGTCTGTTTGATGTAGAATAGTATCTGTGCTAAAACTCATTTCATGGTTCTAAAATCATCAATGTGAATGCAATTCTCTTCTTCTATTAGTAAAAATGATTTCATTTCAATTGTCTGGATTTTACTTTTAATTTATTTTATAGTCCAAATAAATTTGTTCTAAGAATCCATATATCACTTAGGCCATGGGAAGTATCAAGAACATCACCCGTTGCGCTTGATTGTGTCTCTGAACCAATAATTATATCATTTCCAACTTCAGCGACTTTCACTATTCTTTCAGATTTATCACCTCCGTATATCCTCTCCCAAAGCAAATCTAAATTTTTGTCCACTTTTATTAACCAAATATCACTTAGTCCATTATTAGTAGATGATATATCTCCAGATGGTCCTGATGAATGAGTGCTTCCAACAATTACATAATTTCCATCGAAGGCTTCTATTATTTCTAATGCAGTTTCAGTGTTATTACCACCGTAAATAGCTGCTTCTAACACATTACCTAATGGATTTAGTCTTGTAACATGATAGTCAGTAGATCCATTATTACCAGAATATATACCATTATTCGCCCGTGCACTACCACTTATTAAAAGATTACCGTTTGCTTCTTCTAAAATATCATTTCCTGTAACATGTGAATTACCAGATATAGTTCTATCCCATATTATTGAACCACTTGTGATATCTAATTTTACCACCCAAATAAAATTTTTACCATTATTAGGGGGGGTAGAAATGAATCCATTATTAGAATTAGAAGTTCCAACGATTACAATATTTCCATCATTTGTTTGTATTCCTGCACGACCAAAATCATCATCCGAACCTCCAATTAATCTTGACCATTCAATATTTCCGACACTACCTATTTTGACGATGAAATAGTCTCTATTACCATTAGATGCATCATTACCGATTACTGAAGAATAAGAATAACCTGTTATAACTGCTCCTCCATCTGAGGTTCCAGTAACTTGATCTACGATATCTCTATCATTACCTCCGATAGAAATATCCCATATAACATTCCCATCAATGTCAACCTTAATAGTCCAAACATCATATACACCTGAATTACCACCTGTCACATTCGAAGAGTATGAGCGACCAGTAAGGAAATATGAGCTATTTACCCCTTTGGCTAAATCTGCAGAATGGTCATTAAAGTTACTACCATATTTTTTTTGCCAGTTAATTGTCCCATTTTCTTGATATTTAACTAACCAATAATCTGTATTTCCATTAGAAATTGAAGTAACATCTCCATCTAAAGAATTTGTTTCTGATAGACTTAAAAAACCTCCATTGTGTGCTTCAATTATTCCACTAAATGTTTCGTTTGATGAGCCACCAATTAGCATATTAACGGGGTTTGAAGATGAATTGCATCCACAATAGTTTAACCATCCATTGTTGGTAAAAAATTCGACACAATCTATAGACAAATTAAAAATCATCATACCTACTTTTGGCGTTAAGGCATTTCTCTGCGCAGTCGTCAATCTTGGCAATAAAACATGATCTGGATGAACTTCAGTCTCCAATACTTGACCATAAGAGAAGATAGATGATAGCAATAAAATTGATATAAAAATGATCTTTTTCATTATTTGATTTTAAGTTGTACAATAGGTGGGAGAAGTTCTTTGATTGAAAGTATTAAGAATAGTTGAGTATCTATCATTGATCTTCCGCATCAAAATAAATATTAACATTTGTTAAGTCGAAGTGAGATTATAGGATTTTTTTTTTAAAAAATGAAACAACCAATAACTCTTATAGCTCTTTGGTGTATAATCGGTTGCAGTGGTCCCAATATTTTATCTATTGATGATCAATCTTTAAGGAATCAAGTCGATACTTTAGCATATGATGGTGGTATGACTCATCTGTATTTCTCCATTATGCGTGACACTGTTGAGATTAACCATTTGTACTATCAAGTTCCATGTAATACACTAACTGATACAGAATACTGGGAAACACTTAATAAGAAGAAATCAGAACGTCGTCAGATATAGTGACATGAGTCGTGTGATGTATTCGTGTTGTTTCCTTGCTAATAATTGCGCAAAATTTCCAGTTTTACTATAGGGTGTTTTCTATCTATTTCTAACCGAAATCCCCCAAAATTACCCAAGAATACCCAATATTCAGCTATTCAGCTATTCGACGTTCTTTCGACGTTTACGGTGTTTTATCGGTGTCCTTTCGGAGTTGTGAACCATTAGCTTATTCACCATTTTCCGACCGTTTATACCTCGTGTTTTCCTCGATACTTGTGCTGTTTTTGTGCCGTTCTATATAATACTGGAAAACCTTCCGTATGACCGACGAAAAACCTTGCTTATGATAGGGGGCATAGTCTTCCTGCCTTTTGAGTTATACTACCGATTTCATCAATCGCATCAATGAATTTTATGGAAGGAATTTAAGAATAATTAACTTCGTTTCAAACAACCAAATTATGCAATCATTAAAAAAAGTACTTCTTATATTTTTGATTTTCTATACATGGTCTTGTGGAGAATCGAACGATAGTATATGTTTAAATTCAAATACAGTTTCTTTATCAACAGGACAAGAGCTGTGTCAGATATTGGGAGGTTCTACAATAGGCTTTAATAATAGTGTATTCTGGACTATCTTATATTTTGACGAAAACGAAGAGTTTCGTGATGAGTCGGGAAAGAATATTAGTTTTAAGGTTCAATTTACTGATGGTGAGATTGTAAATACTGAACTTTTTTTAGACCCTGAAAGGCATGACTGTAATTTAGGGCCGATTGATAAAGAAATACCCACAACTACTGTGACTATTACAGAAGTTTCTGATGACCTTTTGAATGCATCAGGATTTTTTGAATACACGTTGGCTTGTGGCACAAACGTGTTTGGTGATTTTAGTGTAGAGTAAATTCTATAATTTTCTAAACCTTTGGGAATAATATAAATGGTTCTTGAATAGATACAACGAATTGGTGCAACAGAATAGTTGACTTATCTTTCGAAGTAAGTCTTTAGTACTCTAATTCAAAGTTTTTCATATTTCAGATTATAGGGTGTTTAATATTCCTACATGCCTATGCTCATTCAGCTTAGAGGCAAGGTGGATTTTTATGTGGACCTCCATACTTTGAGAGCTCGACATAATTTTTAAATGAACTCAGGATTTGTTTACGATCGAATAATATTCTCTCAATCTCTTCCCCATATCCTTCACATCAAAATTTTCTTTGACCCACTCGACTGCCTGTGCTGACATTTGACGATAGTCATCTTCTGACATATTGATGAATAGCTCTATAATATCCACGATGGCACCTGCATCACCTTCAGGTGCAAGATAGCCACTATGGCCATGACTCACTTGTTCAGGTATATCGCAGTGATGGGTAGAGATGACAGGTAGTCCAGTAGCCTGCGCTTGGAGGAGGATGACAGGTGATCCACCTTCGCAGTCGCCGTCTGAGGCATGTTGGCTGGGATGGATGAAGACATCAAAATCCTGTAAAATTGTATTGATTTTCTTACTATCTATCCAGTCGATGTGAGTGACGTGATCTTTCATATCCTGATGACCCATCAGATCCATAACATCTTCTGCGTAGTAGATGTCTCGGCTATCGCCGACCAGTGTCAGTGAGACTTGATCAGGATATTTGCGTAGAATTTTATGGAAGGCCCTTAGTGTAATCAGTTGCCCTTTTTTTTCTGCGATAGAAGCGATCTGGACCAGTCTGAGTTTGCCTCCAGATTTGAAGATGCGCTTCGACAGTAGCTGATCTTCAGTATTGATCTTGATGCCTAAAGGAAGAGTCTGGATTTGTTCTTTCTTGGCTGATAGTGCTTGCAGTCTTTCTGCGCCTGCTTGACCTTCTGTGAGCAGCAGACTTGTCTTCTGAAAGATGACTTCGTACTGACTTTTATAAGACGGATTCACATGTATGGCTTTGGCATAATCCCAGCCATAGAAAGATATGACCAGCGGTAACTCTATGTCCTTGATCGCTTCCCACTGCTCGATCGCTGTAGTCCCAAAGTGACAGTGGATGATGTCTATATCATGTTTTTTGACCAGCGCGGCGATGCTTTTTTCAGGAGCTGCCATCGATGGTAGACTCAAGAGTCCGCCCAGCACATTGCGCGGAAAGTCATACTGCGATTGCTTTGCCCGCTTCATCTTAGCCAGTCCACTAGATTTGTTCAAGAGCGTCACACCAGAGCTGAACTGATCCAAATGATTGTAGTACTGCGCAGCAATGAAGTGCTCTATATCTTCACAGTGTGCGATGAGCTGATGGGCCCAATTTTCTGTCTTAGGTAGATATTCATTGAAGAGGTGAAGTATTTTTATCATAAGATTATTTTGGGGTATAGTCTATTTAGCTTTCAGTACATATCTGTAATCTACGACGGCCTCGACCTTCTCTCTGGAATAGTATAGTGGGAAGTATTTATTCTGGACCCACTCTTCAAATAGATTTTTATAATGGTGATGTTCAGGATTACCTGATTGGCCAGGAGAATTATTAGCGACTGAATTATCCCAGTCTCCAGTATCGATGACAACTCTGAAAGTCCCGCCTGAAGGCTGATTTTCTTTAGAGCCAGTAGATGCGACTGTGTATGCATAGCCCCCTCGGGGTAGAGGACCCACTTCCAGAATAGAGCGAATGGAGTCATTGACAGCTCCACTCATAGGATGGATCATTTTCACATGTTTGAATTTCTCACTACCATATCGCCAAACGGATTTATCTGGGCCGAATCTTCTTTCTAAGTTATGAATGGCTTGCGAGAGCATATCCACAAGAAACTTATCTCTTACTGCCGGATCGCCGTCAAATAAATAAGTGGGGTCTTGCATCCACTCTATGACTCTGGTCAGCTGGATGGTCGATATATAGGACGTAGCTTTCTGAGGGATAGCTGCTTCTGAAGCGGATTTTTTTATGGCATTCTCCCACTCGACATAGATCGCGGCTTCTCTTGACTCAGGGGATAAGACCATGTCCCAGGAGTATAATGAGTTTTGTGCCCATGATAGATCCTCGTTATCCTCTATTTTAATTTGGGTCAGAAGTGGTATTAATTCCCTTGCTGGGAGTGCTGTGTAATCTGACTGCAGCTCTGACATTTCAGCTATTGTATGGGCAGACTTTTTGGATAACTGTTCTTTGACTCTTTGACCACGGTAAGGATCTGACCATTGGTAGCCTATAGCATCCCATTCTGTATAATCTTCTGGTGTGACAGATTGATTAGCAGTGATGATCATACCGCTTGCTGGATTATAGACATGAGGCCTGTCTTTGATTTCTATGTATTCGCCCCACTCATATCTACCATCTCCTGGCACTGGTACCATGCCACTGTGAGTGCGCCGATATGGGTTGATGCCGACGACTTGCCAGCCTATATTACCTGCTCGGTCAGCCCAGACCATATTTTCTCCAGGGATATTGCTGTAGTTACATGCATCTCTGAATTCTTCAAAGGTTTCAGACTGATCCATTCTGAGGCTTGCGAGATAAGGAGAGCCTCCATATTCTAACCAGCCACACTTGACAGCATAAGCTGCAGATTCCGCTGTATTTTCATAGCATACAGGACCGTGGATCGAATACTTTAATTCTACATCTATGGGAGAAGCATTTTTGACTTTGATGCTTTCTGTGATGATCTCAAAGTCTCGCCATTCACCTTTATGCCAGTACTGATTTTGATTTTCTGGATTCGTCCGATAGACATATAGATCTTCTGCATCTGATCGGAATACCGTCAGGCCCCAAGCACCATGTTCATTATGACCAATGGAGATGCCAGGTATTTCTGGTTCGCCACCGCCGATGACATTCCAGCCAGGTGCCACCAGATGAGACATGAATCTGAGTGAAGGGACTGCTAGTGTCCTATGGGGATCATTCGCCATGATGGGATAGCCACTTTCTGTAAGTGAGCCATTAATCACCCAGTTATTACTACCTATAGAAAAGTCTGGATCTAGGCCGAGGTCATGATTATCTTCATATGCAATGTCAGCATATTCGCCAGAGCTTTGATAACTGATATCTACATCATCGGGACTGAATCTTACGGGTTTTCTGTATGCATTATAGAGCCCTAAGATATCGTCTGATAGCAATCCTTGATTGATGGTAGAGTCAATGCTTAAGTCTGGAGACTTAGGGTGAAACCACATGAGCTCTCTGACTTTATCTTCGCCAATAGCTGCTATGGCTCTCGCTGTATTAATTTCATTGCCAATATTTCCCAGTAAGCCTTGATGTCTGGATATGACCACTTCTGGGGTCCAGAGTTCGGGTGTGATATTGAGTAATTCAAATTCTAATGGAAGATTCTCTGGCGCCTTCATGATTTCTTTTATGTATGCATTGACACCTTCCACATATGAACTGATGATCTCTACGCCATCAGGATGATAGTGATTCATTTCTTTCTTGATGTCCTTGCGGAATAGAAAGAGGCGTGTCCCGATATCCCGTTTCAGTTCTCTCTCTCCTAATATTTCTGCTACTGTACCCGTCGCCTGTCTTCTCCATATTTCGAATTGGAATAGTCGTTCTTTAGCAGCATGATAGCCCTGTGCAAAGAACAGGTCTTTCTGATCGTCTGCATAGATGTGTGCGATGCCCCATTGGTCTACAAGAATTTCTACATCTGAATTTAATTGGCTGTGAGTATCTGCTATTTCAGGAATGACAGGCAGACTTTTACATGATATTAGAAGTAAGAAAATGGTGAGTGTTATATATCTCATTGCAGCGCTTTATTTAGTTTGATGTCTATTCACTTTAAGATACAGCCTTATTCTATAGATTGAATAAATTCTAAGATAACTTATCGCTAAATGCCAATCTGAATCCATACTTTACACCAAGATGCAATGGCTGTATATATAGAATAAATCCGCCATAGGTATGATTAAATTTAGAGACAAGGGGTTAAAACCGATTAAACTCTTTGGACAGAATAAATGATAAACACATGAAAACAATCAATCTTATCTATATCACAATTGTAATTTTTCTGGTGGTTATCATTGCCTTGGTAGTAGGAGATAAGCCAGCCTTAGTCACAGGACATACTCATCCAGAATTTAAGACAATGCTCAAAGGAGGAGAGAGTATTCATTCTCTTGGAGGTTCTAATGTATTTGGATACCTTTTTGGACTCTGCTCCACCTTATTGTTATGTCTATTCATAGCTCATGGGGCTCGACGTTATAATCAGTTAGGAAGTATTAAGCCTTGGTTGGTATTTGGAACTTTGGTTTATTTAGCTGTATTTACATTGACCTATCTTTCAGATGCAACTTATGTTGATCAAAGTCATACTCAATTTTTCTTAGGATGGCCTTTACCTACCGCTTGGATGATATATGCCATGTGGTTTTCGCCCGTGATATTTGTCGCTCTTTATGTATTTGGATTTAGAGACTGGATTTTGACAGAAGCAGATGAAGCAAAGTTTAATGAGATACTTTCAAAAAGAAGAACAAGAAGAGCCGATTAAATATGGAAGAATTTAGAAATCCCATCATCCTCAGTGCCGTCGCACTCTATATGATATTATGTATCGCTGTCGGTATATGGGCACTGAGAAGGACCAAGTCAAGTCATGATTTCTTTATGGCAGGCAGAGACTTAGGCATCATGGTGACTGCTTTTGCCGTATTCTCGACGACCTTGAGTGGCTTTGGATTCGTAGGAGGACCAGGTCTGGTATATCGGATGGGTATGAGTTCTATCTGGATGGTGGTGATTGCGGTAATAGGATTCTCTATGACTAATTTTCTTCATGGTAAGCGATTGAGGCTATTATCAGAGCTGGGTGACTCTAAGTCTCTTCCAGATGTTGTCTTTCTGAGGTACAATAATAATACGACAAGAGTTCTCATTGCCATTGCAATCATACTTGGAGTCTTTGGCTATTTAGCGACTCAGATCTTAGCTATGTCAGTGGTGCTGAAAGATATATTAATCGAGACTGAGGTTTTTAGTGATATCACACTGGAGCAAAGTATGGCATTATCCTGCTCGATATTGGTATTCTATAGTGTGACGGGTGGGATCATTGCATCTGTCTATACTGATCTGATTCAGGGAGGAGTGATGATCATAGCCGCATTGTTGATTTTTCTGACTGTGATGTACACCTTTGATGGAGGGATCACGGAGATGAATCAAGTGATTCAAGCTGATGATCCTGCAGCTATCGGACCGTGGGGAACCCTTGGGATGGTGGGATGTATGTCATGGTTATTGATGTTTGGATTAGGTGGTTCAGGTCAGCCTCACGTCATCACCAAGCTAATGATGAATAAAAAAGTCAGTGATGCCAGACATATATTACCTGTATCCATTTTAGGTTATTTGTTTTCAGGTCTCCTGTGGATCGGGATTGGGCTGGTGATGAGAGCGCTTGTGGTCAGTGGTCAGCATCCTGAGCTCGCCAGTGCTGATGAAGCGGCATCGCAGTTTTTACAGCATTATGCTCATCCAGTCTTGGCAGGAATTGTGTTTGCTGGACTATTTGCGGCGATCATGTCTACTGCCGATGCCTTTCTGAATATAGGGACTGCGGCGATCATGCATGATATTCCTAAGGCGATGGGAAAGACGATTAAAAATGATCTGCAATGGGCAAGAATTACGACAGTGATCATAACCCTGATAGCTGCAGTATTCGCGCTATGGGCCTCTAATAATGGTGATTTAGTGGCGCTATTAGGAGCCTTTGGGTGGGGGACATTTGCTGCAGCCATAGTGCCAGTAGTTACCTTAGGATTTAATTGGCGACGAGCGACAGCCATTGCGGCTAATGTCTCAGTGGTCGTCAGCCTATTGATTAATTTTATCGTGAAAATTGGGAAAATACCCATTCCATATGGGATAGACGTAGGTGCTCTTTCGATGCTCGTTGCTTTATTTTTATTCATCACGATCTCTTATTTTACTAAAGCAGAAAAGCTAGACCCAGATGTAGAAGCAGTTATGAATATGTAATTTTCAAAAGAATGTAACATTGCAGTCGTATGAGGCGTATATATAAAAAGCTATTTTTACGCCATGAGATATCTGATATTAGTTATTTGTGCCATTGCATTGGGAGCTGCTGGGTATTTCAGCAATTTATTATTTCATAGTTACGAAGAAAAGAATGCTCTACTCTATGACGCTGCAGAGATCAAGAAGGTCAATTACGGCATCTTCAACCTACAGTTGTGGAAAGAGCAGGTATTAGACATTTTCACTGATCGGATCAGCGACTTCAAGATATCCCCCGCAGCATATGTCACATTAGAGAAGCAAGTAGATGTTTTTATCAAGCAGATGTTTGATGATTACATCACATCAGGTAGGCTGGTGGATGAGATCGCTACCAACTTAGAGAACAATAGTAAAATCCCAAAATTATTCATTACTTCTATAAAAGATAATGTCAAGGAGCAGATGAAAAACATTGACATGTCAAAACAGATACCTGGGATCACGAAGCAGATATCTAAGGAGATCAGAAAGAGTGAGCCAGAACTTCGTAAGATCATGCAGGATGAACTGATGAAGCTGGTCACGGAAGAGGAGGAGACGAAGTACATAGAGAGAAGGACTGTGATTTACGAGAAGTACGGACATGATACTGCTGAAGAGACACTGAGCACCATACAAAGTCAATTAGAAGCAAGAGAGGTAAATGACAAAAAGTACATTCAGTGGATTATTGCTGCCTTGGCCTTCATTCTGATTTGCCTAAGTGTTTTATTCAAGTTTATTCCTTTTAGAGAGATTGTCTTAGGATTTACGATGGTATCATGTGTCCTGTTATTTCTCGGAGTGACACTACCTACGATAGACTTAGATGCCCGTCTGAATAGCTTCAGCATCAGTTTGGCAGGTGCTGATATTTCTTTTGATGAGCAAGTCCTATACTTCGAAAGTAAGTCTATACTGGGTGTGACAAAGACGCTGTGGGATGGTGGCGGCATGGATCTCAAGATTGTCGCTGCTATGATCTTTCTATTCAGTATCGCGTTTCCTTTACTGAAGTTACTCTTGTCGGGCTTATATCTCTATTGGAATAAGGCGAAAGAGAGCAAGCTCGTCCAAGGGGTTATATTTTATTTAGGTAAGTGGAGTATGGCCGATGTCTTTGTGATTGCTATGTTTATGTCCTACATTGGCTTCTATGGATTAGTGACATCACAATTAGGTTCTATTGGAACAAATCAGACTGGATATGCTGTTGAAACATTGAATTATACAAAACTAGGGCCTGGAGCTCTCTTTTTCACAGCATATGTCATTATATCTATCATCACAAGTTTATTAATTAACAGAAAGCAGCTTCAAGAAAAATAAGCGCACATATGTTAAGAGGGTAATCATTAGATAGCTATATTTATAGTTCTATATTAGTATTTAATGAATCTTACCTATATAAATCTAATTTTGAATTGAAAAATTTCAACAACAAAGCTTAAAATGTCGAAAGTATTCAATTCTAATGAATCGTTCGAGGATATATTTAAGCAATATTTTAATCCTTTAGTCAACTTCGTTAATAGCCATATTAATAATTGGGAAGACTCCCGCGAAATCGTGCAAAATACCTTCATGAAAATCTGGCGGTCTAAGGATAGAGTAGAAATAAATTCATCTATTAAGGCCTATCTGTACCAAATGACAAAAAATGGCATGATAGATTTTATCAGGAGTGCTAAGAAAGATACCACGATTAAGGAGACTTTATTGCATCAGAACAAAAGATTTCAGGAGGAAGAGAAACTAGACTCATTTATCATTAAGGAAGAAATCAATCGAGCATTGGCCAATTTAAAGCCAAAAAACAGAGAAATATTTATGTTGAATAAGATGGAAGGCTTGACTCATAAGGAGATAGCAGCTCACTTAAACATCAGTGTAAGGTCAGTAGAAGATAATATTAATAGAGCCACAAAGCTTTTAAAAAAAATGTTGCAAGAAAATCCAAATATATACAGATAAAATATGTGGATGTCCGTAATGCAGTCGTCATATGTGCGTAGTTTGAAATGCATACCCCTTTTTTAAACAACACATAACTGTGAATTCAGAAGAAAGATTACTTAGAGAACTTGAGAACATGAAGGAATATAAATCCTTTGATGTTGATCAAGAATGGGAACAATTTCTGACCATTGCTGGGTCTTCGGAGTCTTCTAAAAATGAAACTGATAATGTAAGGCGTCTACCACTGCGTGCTATTATGGCTGCAGCTGCGTCTGTTATCATACTAATTGGATTGTTTTCTTTATTTAAGGATAAAGAAGACGTGAGCCAACCAAAAGTATTGGTTGAAGAGAAAATAACAATACCAGAAACAGAGGTGCAATCATCTCAGCCTGTCGTGCCAAAGGAAGTCGTGAAAGAGCCGACTTATCCTGTGACATCTGCTTCAGTAGCAGACCAGAATGCCATTGTTTCGACAACGATTCCTACAGGATTAATCGTCGAAGATCATGAACAGTATTTAAGTACTGTCACAAAGTATGAGTTAGAGATGGATGATGGAACAGTCATCGCATTTGAGCCAGGATCACAAGCTATAGTTCAGAAAGAATTTATTGGAGTATCAGAGAGGTCTGTAAGAGTTCTTACTGGTAGTGCCATATTTGATGTGGAAAGTAATGATAGAGCTCCATTTAAGATATACACTGAAAATGCTGGCGTAACAGTACTCGGCACCATATTTAAGGTAGATTCTGAGGCTAATTTAACTAGAGTGGAGAATATAGAAGGTCAAGTATCATTCTATGCTTTAGAAGAATTAGATATATTCAAGATTTTAAATCCAGGTGATATTATCGAATTTGACGGTAAACAATTCGCTCAAATACAGGAGGGAAGTCCAGAATTAATTGCGGAAGCTGTTTCCTCTCTTGAAGTAAAGTATATGCCAGCTCAAACATTGCATGTACCTTCTAATCCTTCTTTAGTCGAGATGCCAGAGCTTTCTGAAAGAAACTTGAAGCATAACTATACGATGAAGGGCTTACTCAATTTGTTCAATCAGCTCGAAAAGAATAAGTCGATTGTAGATTCTAAAAGTGTGCTTAAACAGAAATTCACGCACGAGCAGACACTTTTCATACCAGTAGATTATTTAAGAACGAATAGAGAGAATGTATTACCTCTCCTTAAATATTTAGAAAATGTCATAGATATCATCTATGAAGAAGGTGATAAGTGTGAAGACTGTTACAAAATCAAGACTATAAATTATAAAAGCGGATATCGATAAACACATTCCTTATAATATTAAATAAGTAAAGCCTTTTCATACTAAAATGAAAAGGCTTTTTAGGTAGAAATACTAAGGGTGTAAATTTTTATTTTTTTCTGTTATTGCTCCAATATAGCACAAAGAACCTACCATTTAAATATTTCTATAAGTTTTAACACTTAGTCTAAATTAGGGATTAACCCTAACCATTTCCTTGCTAAATCTCCATAGTTTTGTAAAGCATAATTAATTTATGTGATTTGTAAGACATATTTAGGGGAATAGTATTATTCATTTGTCTTCTAAGTATACTTACTCATGTAATAACTGATTGATCTATGAATCCGATACAACCCAATAATACGCTTCAAAGCTTTCAACATCTTGAATCTTTATCTGGCGAGCAGCTTAATCTATTAGGAACAGTTGCTAACTATAAAAAAATTAACAAAGGTGACTACATATACCATGAAGGTGACAATAAAGATAAAGTCTACCTCCTGGATAAAGGCTCCGTCAAATTAGCGAGCAATACTGGCGAAGGCAAAATGCTGATAAAAGATATTATTCACGATCAGTCTCTATTTGGCGAGAATATCTTCGCTGGTAATGCCATCAGAAAGGAATTTGCAGAAGCTATATCTGATACGTGTTATTTTGAGATTCCTTCTGACTACTTCAAACAGTTGGCTGAAGAAAACAACGAATTTGCCTCCCATATCCTTGATCTTATCGTGAACAGACTTTACGATCTCGAAGAAAGATTAAAAAACTTTGTGTTTAAAAGTGCTAAGGAGCGTATCATGTATTTCATCAGAAGGACTGGGGAGAAGCGGGGTATTAAAATTGGGATTGATGAATGCCTCATCAATCATGGGATGTCTCATAAAGAAATAGCATTTCTGACAGACACTTCAAGACAAACCGTTGCCAGAGTCCTAAGCGAATTGAAAAGAACGAATGTCATCCATTTTAGCCCCAGAAAACCTAACAAAATACTCATAAGAAATTTAGCAGCCTTATAACAAGTGAGGTTGGTAGTTACTCAAATTTAATTGAGAGGTCAGGTGATATTCATCTGACCTTTTTTATTTTGTAGAAGGCTCAAAGCTTTATAAGGTATTTTCGCGACACCCACGTTTATGTCTTGACACTAGACATACCTCCGTCTATATGTAAAATCTGTCCCGTGATCCAAGCGCTGTCTGAGCTTAATAAATGTACTGCACTTGCGGATATATCTTTTGGATGACCCACCATCTGTAATGGATGCCTTTTAGCTGAAGCTTCTATCTTTTCAGGAGATGATAGTAGCTTACTCGCCAAGGGAGTATGAGTGATGGAAGGAGCTATACAGTTCACTCTTATATTAGGAGATAGTTCAGCAGCGAGTGAGCGAGTCAGTCCCTCTATGGCGCCTTTCGCACTAGCTATGGATGCGTGGAATGGCATACCAGTATTAACGGCGACAGTACTGAATAATAATATTGAAGAGGATGTTATGTCCTCTGGCTTAGCTTTCAGCGCCTTCAGCGAGGCTTGAATGCTTTTGACAGCTCCCAGCACATTTATCTGATAGTCATCTAAGAATTGCTGCGTCTTAAGAGATCTGAATGGTTTAAGATTGATACTGCCTGGACAATAGGCCATTCCAGCTAATGAGTCTGGTAAAAACTCAGCCGGGAAATCTCCGCTTAATATATCATGAGACAGAAAGTGAAGATGATTCGATTCAGGTAATTCTCGTCTTTCTCTAGCGATGACATAGCAGTCATGTCCTTGGCCGATAAGCGAATTGACGATACTTTCTCCTATACCACTTGAGCCGCCTACGATTAAATATTTCATACTGAGTTAACCAATTTTGTCGATCCATTGTTCTAAGATAGTCGTGATGATTTAAATGGACTATATTTAATCTGGACTGATTTAATCAGCAGTATCATATCTTGTGCACGAATATGCATTTTAGAAAATTTAAATTTTATAAGCAGTTCTGAAAAAAGATAATTACAGATGAAGAAAAAGATAGCCTTAATTGCGCATGATGGTAAAAAAGCAGAAATGGTTTCTTTTATATTACAGCACAAGAAGTATTTGGCAGATCGTAATTTTGTAGCTACAGGTACGACCGGGTCCCATATAGAAAATGCGGGATTTGAAGTAGAGAAATTACTTTCAGGGCCTGTAGGGGGCGATGCGCAAATAGCTGCAATGCTTGCTACGGATCAAGTCTCTATGGTGATTTTCTTCAGGGATCCGCTAGATAAACACCCTCATGAGCCGGATGTGCAAATGCTGATGCGGCTGTGCGATGTCCATAATATACCATTGGCGACCAATCCTGCAACTGCTGAACTATGTATCAGATCATTCTAAGGCATAAATGACGACAGCAGATTATCAGAAAGAGTCAAGTAAGATCCCTAAGCTTCCAGGAGTATATCGCTTCATCGATAAAGATGATGTCATCATATACGTGGGCAAAGCAAAAAATCTGCGCAATCGTCTGTCGTCCTATTTCGGAGAGAAAAAACATGCTGCCTATAAGACGAGGACAATGGTCAAAAATGCTGATCATTTCGAGTATCTTGTGGTAGATACGGAGCATGATGCACTCTTATTAGAGAATACGCTTATTAAGAAGTTCCAGCCTCGGTATAATGTGATGCTGAAAGATGGGAAGTCATATACATATATATGCATTAAAAACGAGCGTTTTCCTAGAGTCTTCTTTACCCGTCGCGTCATCAAAGATGGGTCGGACTATTTTGGCCCTTATACATCTAAGTTTAAAGTTTCGCAATTATTAGATGTGATCAGAAGGTTGTTCCCCCTTAGGAATTGTACCTATCAGTTATCCGAGGAGAATATAAAGAAATCAAAATTTAAAGTCTGTCTGGAATATCATATAAAAAATTGTGAAGGGCCATGCGAAGGGAAGGAGACTGTGGAAGCTTATAATCTCAAGATCGATCAGATCAAAAATATCCTGAAAGGTCATGTCAGGCCAGTCAAAGAATTTTTAAAGTCAGAGATGTCTGATCAAGTAGAAGCTTTAGAATTTGAGAAAGCCCAGTTACTAAAGGAGCGATTAGGTTATTTAGAAGAGTACCATGCTAAGTCGACTGTCGTCAGTGCTAATGTCAGAGACTTAGATGTCTTTTGCATCTTAGATGAAGAGGAATGGGCTTATGTAAATTATTTAAAAGTGGTGAATGGTTCTCTCATTAACTCTGATACAGTCGAGTTAAAGAAGAATCTGAATACTGATTTACAGGACTTATTAGCATTCGCCATTCCTCAGCTCAGACAAAAGTTTAACAGCATAGCCCCTGAAATCATAGTTCCTATCAAAGTAAAGCTGCCAGAGGAAGATGCTAAAATCATCATACCTCAGCGTGGAGAAAAGAGAAAACTACTGGATCTGGCGGCGAAAAACTTGAAGTACTTCTCTCTCCAGAAAAGAAAGGACGAGATAAATAAAAAGCAGAAGCAAACTCCCTCAGAGAGAATTCTTAAGACCCTACAGTCTGATCTTCAGATGAATGAATTACCTTATCACATAGAGTGTTTTGATAATTCTAATATACAAGGAAGCCATCCCGTTGCGAGTTGTGTCGTATTTAAAAATGCTAAACCTTCAAAGAAGGACTATCGGAAGTTTAATATAAAGACGGTGGTTGGTCCAGATGATTTTGCATCAATGGAAGAAGTGGTCAGGCGGCGCTATACGCGATTAGTCAAAGAGGATGAGCCACTGCCGCAGCTGGTCATTATAGATGGAGGAAAGGGTCAGTTGAGTTCTGCTCATCGCATCATGAAGGAAATAGGCATAGAGGATAAAGTGACTTTGATTGGTATCGCTAAGCGATTAGAGGAAATATTTTTCCCCGAAGACCCGATCCCTATTTACATTAATAAAAAATCTGAGTCATTAAAACTGATTCAGTTTGCAAGAAATGAGGCGCATAGATTTGCGATTACGTTTCATCGTAATCAAAGAAGCAAGGACTTTACAAGGTCTGCACTCTTAGATATAGAAGGAATCGGTAAGAAGACGACTGAGAAGTTATTAAAGGAATTCAGGTCTGTAGAGAAAGTGAAGAATGCCAGTATAGAAGAGATAAAAGCTATCATAGGCGAGCATGCCGCTAAGAAGGTAGTAGCATATTTATCTAATGAAAAAGACCGCTAAGCATGCTTAGCGGTCGAGAGTAATTGGTTATTAATTGTAAAGGGATAAATATCAGCTATCCTAAGAAATAACGGATTGCTGATTGTATGTCTTGATCTTCTTTTAGTTCTGGCACCAGATCATGGAAGAATTTAAGATTTTCTGTGTTTTCAGAAATGGCTTCTTCTAATGCATCTAACCCTCCTTGATGATCAGATAGTTTAAAAGAAATAGCAGCCTTGCAGTACATTAATTTATCACTGTAAGTAAATTTTTCTGCCTCTTGGACTACTTTCTTAGCCTGTGCGTAGTCATGTAGCTTTACTAAGAAGGAAATGTATTCTTCCCAGTATAAGCTTTGCTCAGTGCCACGTACTGCTGCTTTAAAATAGTTACGTTTAGCTTTATCAAATTCTCCTAAATGCACAAAGCATCTAGCCAAAGAATGATAATACTCTTCTCTGGAGTCGTCTAAGTATATTGCTTTTTTTAACGCCTTGATAGCGGGAACAATATTCTCTTCTAATAGGTAACAGTTTGCAATTAAATATTGAGCTTCATCGTAATATGGGTCAAGGTGAAGTGCTTGATGAAGACTTATCTTTGCACTCTCTATATCATTCAGTTTAAACTGGCATTGAGCCAGATTTAATAGAGTGTCAGGATCTTCTCCAAATGCTTCAATAACTTCTGTATAAATATCCTTAGCCTGATCATATTGCTTCACTTGAAAGCATAGATCAGCACAATCTAAATATCCATCTTCGAATTCTGGATTGATGATAAATGAATATTCTAATGCTTCTATGGCAAACTGATACTCACCAACCGAAGAATACGCATGCCCTAAGTTAAACCATGCGGTGCCGTTATAAGGATTATCATCTATAATTAACTTATGTAAGAATATACATTCTTCAAAATTCTTAGATAGTTCTACGCTTTGCCATATTCTCTCAAGTGCTATTGCATTAGTAGCATCTATAAGAAGTGATTTCTTTAATGACTGAAACATCTGATCAAAATCATTGGAAGCTTCATAAATGTAAGATTCAGAAATATAGACCTCTGCTAAGTCCTGCTGAGATGCCGTCTTTTCTAAGGAGCTAATGATCTTATGTGCTTTTTCTCTATTACCCACTACGGTTAAAATTTTAGATTTAAATAGCTGTATTTCCACTTCAGATGGAGATATATTTTCTGCCATCTCAATGAAGTCTAAACTATCTTGGTATAGACCTTGCTCGAATAATATTTTAGACTTGATGAAATAAAAGTCAGATCTAAATTGGAATTGGGTCAGGGCATAGTCCACTACCTCCATCGCTTTCTGATGTTGAGTTTCATATTGAAAAAACTCGATTAACTCGTGGTAAGATCTCTCCTCGTTGAAGCTTACAGTACCGTTAGATTTCATCAATTCGAAATCAGTAACTAAGTTTTGAAGTGCGGTTTCTCGTTTTCTTCGATTTGCCATTCTACTATTGTATGTCAGGGATTACGATAATCAAATGCTAATATATGTAATTAAAAGCCTAAAAATCCCGTCTGAAAAGAATAATTATCCACATTTACCCAAGCATGATAGAATAATTTAATCTGTAATAATCTACTGATTGTCAATTAGTTACATAATTTCAAACTAACACATTCATTTTTTATTGCTTCCTAAGCAATTAGAAGTCATTGAGAAACATATTGCCCCTATTCTATATGCTTGATGAGCATAAACTCAAGTTTTATTAAAATTTTAGAAAATGAGTGCGTTTTTTTGGCTCGATATCACTCTTAAATGATTCAAAACAGGGTTATCCGGAGCACGGATTGATTCCAAATTAGATAGGAAAAACTATAGAAAATAGCTTGTCATTCATCTCATTGGCTCTCCAGACATTCATTGAAGGTTATATTTTATAGGATGAAGCAGTTGTTTTATTTCTAATGTCTAATCGCATGCTGACCTAAGCATCCTTAGCCAGTCTTGTCTTCATGTTGTTTGATTCTTTTAAGTATTTCTTTTTTGAACTCATGCTCTGCTTTACTCAGCTTGATGATCTTAAGTGGAGAGATCGCCGTTCTTAAATCTTCGAATAAATTGGCCTTAGCCTTCATTCTCTTTTGGTCTAAGGCAAGCATTTTATCGATTAATTCATCTGCCTCTTGATCAGATTTGGCTTCGACGTTTCTGTACTCATAGTATTTGCTTCTTCTTTGATCAGACTTGGTTTTATACTCGTTGTAGATTGGCCAAAATTTTTCTGATTCTTCAGGTGTCAGCTGTAATCTATCAGTGATATGGGCAATTCTTAGTGATCTGATATGATCATCATTTTGCTGATCGCTTCGCTGCTGCGCAGCTACACATGTCACTAAGATGACGCTAAGTAGTAAGATGTTAAAAATACGTTTCATATGTGTCATTAAATTAATCTTGAATATCCAAATCGAATAAATAGTCTTCATCCATTAAATAATCATCGATGGCTTCGTCAGAGATGCGTAGCAGTGGGCTATTTAAATCTACATTCGATAAGCCTATTTCTATCAAGTTTTCTTCTTCATATTCATCAATGTTATTCATTACATAGTCATAATAGATGGATGAATTTATGGTTTTATTAGAGCTATTCACATAGCTATGCGCACTTATCAGAAGGGCTATAGAAGCAGCTACCGCTGCATATGGTAAGAGATACCTGAGTTTAGACGGCTTCTTGTGGTCTGCTATATCGCTTTTTTCAAGGATCTGATCAGATATGTCCATGAAGTAATCAGATGGCACATCATAATCTATCACATGTTCTTTTAGATCTGCGAGTGCAGGACTTGTATATTCAATTTCTTTAATAATCTCTTTACGATCCATATTGAATTGGTTGAGATGTAACAATGTAGTTTTCTATTTTCTTCGCAGCAATATGATAAGAAGCTTTTAGGCCGCCTACAGAAAGATTTAGTCTTTCTGATATTTGCTGATAACTCAAATTTTCAAAATACCTCAGTTCAAACACTTGCCTCTGACGCTTGGGTAATTCTGCAATGGCTGCATGGAGTCGTTTTAATACTTCATCGCCATCCATCTGCCCGTCATCTGCGACTGAGTTCTTATAATCATCTATGTCATAAGTTTGATCAGCACGACGCTTTTTATTTTTAGAAAGAAATGATAATGACTCGTTCACGGCTATTCTATAGAGCCATGAATACAATTTTGACTCACCTCGAAATTCTGATATCCCTCTGTGTACTTTTATAAATGTATTCTGCAGAACGTCATTGGTATCTTCGTGATTCTTGACCTTATTCCTGATCACGACGTACAGACTTCTCTGATACTTCTCGACCAGCTGCGTAAAGCCTATGCGCTTAGTCTCCTCACATTTGAGCAGGTCTAATATTTTCTGATCTTCTAAATCCTTCAAGTTGAGATTTTCAAATCTATTATAGTAGTGACTCCAATCATAGATGAAGGTTTAACCTAAGGTTGCTTTTTTTACTTAAATAAATCACTTCTGAGCCTGACATCTTACGTATGATACTAAAATTAGTAGTTTTGGTACTTAAATTAGTGAAGGAAAGTGAGATATGACTTTAAAACAGCGCTTATTTAAGTTTTTATTTACGACAATATGGGGATGGAAGGTGGTTGGAAATTATCCTTCGAAGGAGAAAAAATTCATTATTACCGTGGCGCCACATACATCTGTATGGGACTTTCCAGTTGGTATTATGTTTCGTAATTGGTATGGTGCTGATATCAAGTTTGTCATTAAAGCATCATTTTTTAAGAATCCAGTGGTCGGCGCTGTGACTAAATGGCTGGGGGGCATTCCAGTAAATCGGACTAAAGCGAATAATTTCGTTAGTGCAGTCGCCCAGATATTCAATGAACGAGAATCACTGATCATATGCATTACACCAGAGGGAACTCGTCAGAAGGTACAGAAATTCAAATCTGGATTCTACTATATTGCTAAGCGTGCTGATGTGCCTGTTCTTCCTATCATTTTCAATTTTGGAAAGAAAGAACTGCAAATAGAAGAGCTGATGTATATGGGAGATGATGCAGAGGTTGAAATAGCACGATTGCAAGATGTCTACAGAGAGGCTTTAGGTAAGCGTCCTGAGAATAGTTTTACATAATTAATCATCAGATTGCATGGGTCTGATCCAAGATTTATCAATAGCTTTGATCTCATAATTATACTATAGCGCAGACGCTTTCTTTTCACTTTATCCTTTCTATAACACTTTTTTGATGGTTTATCTCGTACTTTGAGTGACATGCATACGTTACGCCACATATTATTCATCATACTGATCGCTGCTTCAGGTATATCTGCGCAAAGTCAGTGGGATAATAATGATATGACCGAGCAGCAGGAATTAAGAGCCAAGCAAATAATTGAAGAGTTTCAGATTTATCCTAACCCCACAATTGATTATATTAATATCAGAACTGAAGGCTCAGCGGCATCTTATATACTGTCTAATCTAATCGGAAAGACGATACAGCAAGCCCCTATAATCGACGGGCATTCGATCATTGACCTTACATCACAGCATAAGGGTATTTACATCATAAAGATCTACAATGATGAAAATGAACGAATCACCACTCGTAAAATAATTAAGAAGTAGTTACATACTTCGATTTCCTGTTTTCTATCTTCGCCTTATTCCTTACTTATAAATAGGTCTAACTAGTACTCATATGTATTCAGAAGAATTAAGGCAGTCCTTATTAACTAAGACTCAGTCACTACTTAAAAAGGAGACTGATGTTCATGATTTGGATGACCTAAGGGAGATTCTCATATTTCACGAATGGAACTATCACATAAAGTTTGAGCCACTGATCAGTGATTATGAGTATGATCAGTTATTCAAAGCTCTTGAAGCGATCGAGTCAGCTCATCCAGCACTGATCACCGCCGAATCTCCGACTCAGCGAGTCTCTAATGAGCTGAATGAAAATCAAGATACCGTGAAGCATTTGACACCAATGCTTTCCTTGGGTAATTCATACAATGCGGAGGATTTAAAAGATTTTGACGCATCTATAAAAAAGCTGACAGGCCATGACAGTACGGAAGAAATCACTTACTGCGTAGAACCAAAATATGACGGAGGTAGTGTGGCTTTTGTTTACGAATCAGATAAACTGCTGAGAGCTTCTACGAGGGGAAATGGTATTCAGGGCGAAGTGATGACCGCTAATGCTCGGACCCTGCCCAGTATTCCTTTGTCAGCCTCATTTTCGAAATTGGGTATTAAGACCGTCGAGCTGAGAGGAGAAGCTGTCATAAGAAAAGATAAGTTCGATAGGATCAATGAGCAGCGAGAAGAAAATGGACAAGCTGTTTTCGCAAATCCAAGGAATGCTGCAGCTGGTGGCTTAAGAATGAAAAATCCAAATGAGACCAGACAGCGAGGCATCGAGGTATTTTTATTTCAGATGGGCTATGCCGTCGATCAAAATGGTAATGATGCCATAGCTCCATATGATTCTCATCATGAACGCATAGAGCACTTAAGCCAATTAGGATTTAAAGTGCCGACAGTAGAAAAGAAATACTGCAAAGGCATAGAAGAAGTCATCGAATTCATTAAAGAGTGGGAGATAAAAAGAGATGACTATGAGTACGAGATAGATGGAATGGTGGTGAAGCTAGACAGCTATAAGCTACAACAGATCTGTGGCTCGACGCAGCATCACCCCAGATGGGCGATCGCCTATAAGTTCAAGGCGAAACAAGCGACCACTAAGTTGATCGGTATAGAATATCAAATCGGTAAAATAGGATCAGTTACTCCCGTGGCCAAGCTCGAACCTGTCGCCCTAGCAGGAGTTACAATCTCTTCTGTTTCCCTTCATAATGAAGAATTCATCACCAGTAAAGACTTAAGAATCGGAGATCAAGTACTCGTCGAAAGGGCAGGGGATGTCATACCATATATAGTGAAGTCACTTCCAGAATACAGGGACGGAAGCGAAGTACCAGTCGCCTTTCCGGAGTCATGTCCGAGCTGTGGCACTGCATTAATTAAAAATGAGAAAGAGGCTGCATGGCGATGTACTAATATACATTGTGAAGCGCAAGTACTGCAGCGCCTTATTTTTCATGTCTCGAAGTCTGCGATGGATATCGATGGATTCGGAAAATCCTATGTTGAGATATTCTACCATAAAGGCTGGATTAAAGACTTAAGTGATGTGTACGTACTTGATTATGAAGCCATAGCTGCCTTAGAGGGATTTGGGTCGAAGTCTGCGGCTAATCTCGAAGCCGCTGTAGAGAAAGCGAAGCACAACCCCATCCATCGATTACTACACAGCTTAAGCATTCATCATCTGGGTAAAAAAGCTTCTAAGCTATTAGCTGAGCAGATCAGTCATGTGATGGATTTAAAAGACTGGGTGACAGATGACTTTATGAATATCAAAGACATCGGTCCTGTCGTGGCTGAGAATGTCATCGCATTTTTTAATAATGCTGATAATGTAGAGATGATCAAAAGGCTGGAAGAAAGAGGCGTGAATCTATCTCAGACGGAAGACGATAAACCGATCATCCTGAGGGAAGATGCTGTATTCTCAGGCAAGACAATATTATTCACAGGTACGCTGCAAAACATGAGTCGAAAAGAAGCACAGGCAATGGCAACTGAAGCCGGAGCAAAGAATACCAGCGCTGTAAGCAGCAAACTCAATATTTTAGTCGTGGGAGAAAAAGCTGGGTCTAAGCTGAAAAAAGCAGAAGCCTTAGGGACAGTAGAAATCATGACTGAGCAAGAATTTTTAGATTTAATCAATGAATAGAATCCTACTGATAAGCATCTGTATCATCTACATGAGCTGTAGATCTGAGAGGCAGAAAGCTCCAACTGACCAAAGTATAGAATCGCCTATTAAGGAAGAAATTCTTACAGAAGGCCCTAATTTAAATGATATTAAGTCAGAGATCAAACCAGCAGATCGGTTTACACCTCCAGAAGGATGGCAAGAAATAACAGCTGATCAATCAGGATTTTTCTTAGATATCAGGTATGCGACGGATAATAATTTCGTAGACGAAGTCATGTATAATTGCGGTAAATGTTTTCTAAGAAAAGAGGCTGCTGAAAAATTATTCTTAATCAGAGATGAGCTTCACAAAAAGAATCTGGCGATAAAGTTATTTGATTGCTACAGGCCTGCGCCTGTTCAGGAAAGGCTATGGGAGAAGGTCCCTGACGCCAGTTATGTCACGCCACCATGGAGAGGATCGCAGCATAATCGAGGTGTCGCTCTGGATCTGACGCTGACCACACTTGATGGAGCTCAGCTTGATATGGGCACAGCGTTTGACTATTTCGGAGAAGAAGCTCATCACACATACACGAAGCACAGCGATGATGTACAGGAGAATCGCACACTGCTCAAGACCTTGATGGAACACTATGGATTTTCATCAATCAGGACAGAGTGGTGGCACTACTCCATAGCATCTATGAAGAGCCTGGAAGTCTCTAGATGGGAATGGGACTGCGAGTGATGGAGTGCCAGTAATGGGTTCATAAATTAAGTATATCTGTCCAATAGCATTGCTGATCTGAATAGGCAGCGATTATTATAAAAACAAGCGATAAAGATCATAACAATCCGAAGTCTATAGCGTTTGTTTATCTTTGCAGACAAGCGAAAAACGAAAAATAGAGAATGGAATCACAGCAGAAATCAGATGTAGCAGCAGTAGACTCACTTCATCAATCATATCATGACTTGACGAATGAAATCAGTAAGGTCATCGTCGGACAGAAGGATGTCGTCAGAGCAGTCATCATATCCTTATTCAGTAATGGGCACAGTCTGTTAGTTGGCGTTCCTGGATTAGCGAAGACGCTTCTGATCAGCACGATTGCAGATGTACTTGATTTAGAATTTAAAAGAATTCAGTTTACTCCAGATCTAATGCCATCTGATATCACAGGATCTGAAATATTAGATGAGCAGCGTAACTTCAAGTTTAATAAAGGCCCTTTGTTCTCTAATATCGTCTTAGCAGATGAGATCAACAGAACACCACCTAAGACACAGTCAGCACTACTGGAAGCGATGCAAGAACGAAGTGTGACAGTCGGCGGCGTGAAGTATGATTTAGATAAGCCTTTCTTTGTCCTTGCGACGCAGAATCCCATCGAGCAGGAGGGAACATATCCGCTTCCAGAGGCTCAGCTGGATAGATTCATGTTTAACATTCCATTGGATTATCCAAGCTACGAAGAGGAAGTAGAGGTGGTAAAAAAGACTACAACAAATCAAAAAATCAAGTTAGATAATATCTTAACAGGACAGCAAATATTAGAATTTCAGTCTCTGATCAGAAAAATTCCTATCGCTGATAATGTATTAGAATATGCAGTTCAACTGGCCTCTAAAACCAGACCTGCATATGAGCATGCACCAGCAGAAGTAAAGAATTATATCTCATGGGGAGCTGGCCCTCGTGCTTCTCAGTATCTTGTATTAGGAGCTAAGTGTCATGCTGCCGTATCAGGTAAGTATTCTCCTGATAAAGAAGATGTGCAAGCAGTCGCTAATTATGTATTGAGGCATAGAATAGTCCCTAATTATAAGGCAGAAGCAGAAGGTATTTCAGAAGAAGATATCATTAAGAACTTATTATAGTATTCCCATCGTTTAAGAAGAATACATAGAGCTTTAATCAACGATTTAGAGTAGGTTCTATCTGTGTTATCATGGCAGGATTATTGTCATATGTTTATTATATTTAATATTTATGAAGTTCATTATCAATATTTCAGCACCTTTTCTACTGATGTTTCTTTTAAGCTGTTCTTCTAATAAAGAAGTGGTAAAAAAAGCTCCAATCGCCAAAGATAATTTAGCGGTAAAGTTCATAAAGAATTCAACGCTAACAGATGTTACAGAGCAAGCCGAGCGAGAAGGTAAGCTTGTATTCTTAGACTTATACACAGAGTGGTGCTTACCTTGTAAGTTGATGACGGAGGATGTCTATACAGATCAGAGGATAGGCGACTTCATGAATGAAAACTTCGTGAATTATAAAGTAGATGCAGAGAAAGGTAATGGTCCTAATCTAAGATTAATGTACGGCGTTGAAAATTTTCCAGGTTTACTTTTTTTAGATGCGAAAGGACGTGTACTTGAGAAAAAGCTTGGTGCCGCTTATCAGACAGAACTGATGGCAATGGCTAATCGTGCGATGGTTAAAGGGTAGTCAATTCAAAACTTATTTCGGTATTTGATCATATTGGAAATGGTTTTGTTCCATTGGATTTTCAGATTTTATATAAATGTTACTACGCATATCATCTTTGATGTGAATGCTGTCTTCATATTGCTACTTCTCATAACACCCTGATGCTGCCGTTATTCTGAATAGTGTAAATCCATCCTTTTAGTTTTAGCAGAAATCCAGCAATCATTCATTAATCACATCCCTTTATCAGGCATGTTCAGTAGTATTAAATAAATTCAGAATTAAGAGAACTGTTGGTCAAGCTGATATGACTTTAGCACTTTTAGGTCAAGATCTGAACAAATACTTGGGTATAATTTAATTCTGTCAAATACCTTTTAGGTTGCTTTTTATCTGGATTAGATTCGTTACCCCG